>Ga0208435_100003_pt1 | contig 270672 bp, 217 predicted proteins | sample 24_taG_FD_184097 | JGI IMG/M metagenome (GOLD analysis project Ga0208435, IMG submission 184097) | Marine viral communities from Cariaco Basin, Caribbean Sea - 24_WHOI_OMZ (SPAdes) (version 2) | ecosystem: Environmental > Aquatic > Marine > Oceanic | place: Caribbean Sea: Cariaco Basin...
ACCATCTGGGTTTGTAGAACTTGCATTTCCTACTACTGTAGATGTATCTGCATCTCCTTCAGTAATAGAAGAAATTACATTATTAACTGTAACTGTTAATCCATCATCTACATCTGTTGTATCTGCTAAAGTAGCTGAATCAGTTGAAGATAATCCTGATTCAACATCAGAAGCGGTAATAGAGAAAGTAGGTAAATCCCGACCTGAATTTACTAAATTCGCTCCCTCTTGTGTCAATAAGATATCATTTCCAGAAATTACAAAATACTCAGAAGGAATGATCGATAAAGTAATACTTCCAATATTTCCTCCACTTACACTAAAGTCTGCAACTTTTGTCCCACTAGTTACGGTATCTTCAACTAAAGATACTAAACTAATGTCATTAATTTGTACTTCAACAGGATCAACTGTTTCAGGAGCAGCTGTTTGAGTGTTGTCATCAGTAGTATTTTCAGTGTTTTCAGTAGCATTAACTGCAGCAACTTCAGGAGTAGTAACTTCGTTTGGAGTTAATTGATTATTTGTGTCATTAATTTGGCTATTTAATTGTTCAGTTTGAACATCAGGATTATTTTGGTTTTGATCTAAAATATTCGTATTTAAGTTTTCATTATTGATTATTGTTTCAAGATTATTATTGATATACTCTAAACTTGTTAAATCACTAATTTGAGTAATTGAATCTTCAAAAGTTCCTTCATTAAAAAAACTTTCATCAAGATTAAAAGTCACAGGTCCTGTAACTTCAATTTCCCTTCCATCATCAAAAATAATTTTGGCAAATTCATTAATAGTAAGAAGACCCCCGTGTTCTGAGATCATATCTCTATTTTTTAGAATCTCTTCACCATTTTCACCAAGTGTAACTAAACCTCTAATATCTGTAATTCTTGCAATAGCCATGACTTAATCCTTATTTGACATTATATGTTATATATTAGAAAAATTATTTGTAAAAGTAAAGTATACTTTGGTATAAATTATTAATTATTTTGAGTATTTGTTTTAGTAGATTATGAAGATTATATTGAGAGTTCTAAGTAAATTATTTTTTATTTAATTTACTTAGAATCATGTCTTTTTTGCCATCAAGAACTATTTTGCCATCTTCCACAACAATAATTCTATCAACAAGTTTTAAAAGTGAAGTTTTATGAGTTACTAAAATAACTGTTTTATCTTTTTGATATTTACTAATACTGTTAATAAATCTATTTTCACTTGATGTGTCCATTGAACTTGTAGGTTCATCAAATAATACAATTGGATATGGTAAAAGAATTGATCTTGCAATTGCAATACTTTGCTTTTGACCACCAGAAAGAAAAGTTCCTCTTTCTCCTACTGGCATATCAAAACCTTTTGGATGCTTATTAACAAAATCTAAAACACCACTAATTTTAGCAGCTTCTAAAATTTTATCATCATCAATATGAGGAGCCCTGTAAACAATATTTTCTTTTACAGTACCATCAAATAAAAGTGACTCTTGAGAAACATAAGCAATATTTTTTCTAAGTTCTGATGGATCTAATTGTTTTATATCAATATTATCAATTAAAATTGAACCTTCTTCTGGATGATATAAAGATACTAATAGTTTTTGTATAGTAGTTTTACCAGAGCCTATTTTACCAATAATTGCAACCTTTTCACCCGGTTCTATTGAAAATGATACATTTGATAGAGTTTCTTTATCAGCATTTGGATAAGTAAAAGAAACATTTCTAAAATCAATTTTTCCTCTATATTCAGGTCTTGCTACAAACTTTTTACCTTGTGGATGTTCTACTGGTAAATTCATAATATCATTTAAGGCATCATAGGTTGTTTTTGTATGTTGGAATGTAGATAATAAAGATGAAACTTGCCCCATAGGAGAAATAGTTCTTGATGAAATAATAATAGTTGCGATTAATCCACCCATAGTAAGTTCATTTTCAGTAATCATATAAGTTCCAAGAACAACTAAAGCTACAGTATTTAACTGAACTAAAAACGATGTAACTGTAGTAATTGAAGATGAAATCATTTTAGAGTTAATACTTTTATCTGCAATCTTTGAAGTTGCTTCTTCCCATCTCCATTGAGAGTAACCTGTCGCTCCTAGAGATTTAATAGTCTCAATAGAAGATAAACTCTCAATTAAAACTCCATTTTTATTTGAGCCAGCATCATACGATTCTTTAATACTATTTGCAAGTTTTATTTTTGCATAATATGTATAAATTAAAATTACTACAATAATTGCCAAAGGCACCATAATAAGTTGCCCACCAATAAAATATATAGCAATTAGGAATATAAAAATGAAGGGAATGTCTATTAAAAGTGCAATAGTTGAAGAAGTTAAAAAACCTCTAATGCTTTCAAACTCTTTTAAGATATTTGCCAAAGAACCAACTGAATTGGGAACTGATGACATTTTTAAATCTAGAACTTTTTCAAATATAATTGAAGAAGCAATAATATCTGTTTTCTTTGCTGCTGTTTCTAAAAAATATGAACGTAAAAACTTTAATACAATATCAATACCATAAATTACAACAACACCAATTGCGAGAATCCAAAGGGTATCAACTGCATTATTTGGGATTACCCTATCATAAACATTCATAGTAAAAAGTGGCGTAGATAAAACAAAAAGGTTAATAAGTAAAGATGCGATAATTACATCTCTATATACATTTCTTACAATTTTAACACTACCCCATAACCAGTGACTCTCTTTTACACTAGAAAGTGCTGATTCATCTTCTTTAAAGTCAAGTTCTTTTTTAAGTAAAATTGCAAAATTATAATACTTCTTTTCAAGTTCATCAATTGGAACTAAACTCTCTACATCAGGTGCCTCAGGTAAAGTCACCCTTGCATGTTTTAATTCATCATCAAATCCAAGTAAAATACAAGCATGCAAAGAATCCTCTTTTGTACCATTATCTAAAAGTAAAATACAAGGTAATAAAAGAGGATTAATAGTATTAAGTTTTGTTCTTAAGACTTTTGTTTTAAAACCTGCTTTTGAAGCAGCTCTTGAAAATAAAGATTTTGAATTGTATTTTGAGAAAAGTATAGGAGTATTATGACCTTCTTCAATAGGAAGTCCCGCAATTAAAGAATCCTTTGAATAAGGTCTTCCATTCATCTTACAAAAAATTGCTAAACAGTCTAAAATAGAGTTTTCATAATCATACTCTTTTATACTATTTAAGTCTAAATCATCGCCATTATGCATATTTTATTAAATTCTCCCTAACTTATAAAAACTATCATCACTATGATATTTTTTGTGAAGTTTTTGTTTTATAACTACTTTTTCAACTCTTGGTTTATTTCTTTTTAATTCTCTTGATAAAAGATTTATTGAGTTTAATGCTTCTTGTTTTGTTTGGAAAATACCATACATGATTTTTTGAGAAATACCATCTTTTCCAAAACTGAAGAAAAAAGCATCTTTTGAAATGTTATTTCTATTAATCATTAATTGAGCTCTTTTTGCACTTCTAGTATAAGCTAAATTTACTGTATACATATGAGAAGATGCCGATAAAAACTTCTCTTTAAAAGATAATGTTTTATTTATATCATTAAATGAAGTTAATGAAACCTTTTTTACTAAAGGCTTTTGTATCTCTTTTTTTACAACTTTTGAAGGAACAATTAAATTGTTATAAGCACCATGGTACTTAGTATAAAGTTTTTGTTTTCTTAATACTTTTTCAATAATAGGTTTATTAGCTTTTAATCTTTTTGGTAAATTATTTAAAGCAGTTCTTGCTTCTTTTTTAGTTTCAAATACCCCATACATGATTTTTTGAAGTGGTTTTGTATATCTAAAACTAAAGAAAAAAGCATCATTATTTAAATTGTATTTATCTATTAACTTTTGAGCTTTCTTTTCTGAATCAGAATAAGCTAAATTAATTGTATAAAAGTTTGAGTTTGAAGTTAAAAACTTATGTTTAAAATCATTGTTTTTAATTTTTAAAGGCTTAATCTTTGTTTTTGGTGACTTCTCAATTATCTCATTTTTTATTTCTTGTTTAATTACGTCTTTATTTAAATCAGAAATATCTAACTCTTTTTTTTCATTAAAAATACTTGGTTCTTCAAAACCATATGATTTAGTAATGTCAAAATCATCTTTTATACTTGTTTGAACAGCAAGTTTCGAGTCATCCCCTTTTAATTTATCAGGTAAAACACCTAAAGAGCTTAATAGTCTATATTTTGCTGATAATAAATCATACGAATTTGATATCAAATCTCTTTTTACATCGATATATTCAATATGTGTATCAAGTAAAGTATTTAATGTTTTTAAGCCTAAATCAAACTCTTTAATTGTTGCATCCAAAATATCTTTTTTTACTAATAAATATTGAGTTAAACTCTCCTTTTTCTCTTTGTTTAAAGTATAGGAATTCCATGCAAGTCTTAATTGATTTTTTATTTCATATTGACTTTTTTTAATTAGATATTGTTTTTCTTTTAATGTTTGTAGAGCTTTCTTATTTTCAAGTTTATCAATACCACCATTGTAAAGATTATAACTTAAACTAAAACCTACTTTGTATTCATTGTATTCAGTGTCATCTTCTGAATATAGTGCATTATTTGCTTTATAAGATCCAACTAAATCAATATTTGGATAAAAATCTTTTTTTGTTTTTTTCTCTTCTAAGTCACTTACTTGAAGATTGATTTTGCTTACTAAAACAGAAGGGTTGTTTTTTAAAGATAAAGCAATTGCTTCTTTTAATGTACTTGGCAATTCATAATTAAATTTAGGTTTAATAAGTTCACTTGAATCAAAATCTGCTTGTACATAAAACTTTAAGCTTTCAAGTGATTCTTTAAAATTTATTTTTTGAATATCTAAATTTACTTTATTTTCTGCAAAATTTCCCTTAGCTTCACTATACTCTAGTTTAGTTCCAAATCCATTTGCTAGTTTTTTACTAACTTTCGAGAAAATTTCTTCACTTATTTGAAGACTCTCTTTGTTTAAATTTAATAAATCTTTATCTTTTAAAACATTTAAATAGCTTTGTGTATAGTTAAGTGCAACAGAATTTTCACTCTCTTTTAATGCATAAACAGCAGAGTTATATCTTTTTTCTTGAAGTTTGATTTCATGTTTTGATTCAAAACCATCAAATACCGGCTGAGTTAATGTCAACTCGTATTCATCTTTTTTAGTGTGACTATTATTACCAGGTGATAACTGGCCTTGTGTTAGTTTTGTAGTTTCAACTTTTGCTTTAAAGTCTACTTTTGGATTAAATAAAGAACCAGCAATTTCTTTATCATATTGTATATTTTTGATATTGTTTCTATTAACATTAGAATCCATATCATTTTCTAAAGCTAAGTTATAGCCGTCTTTCAAGGTAAAAGCATTTAAAAAAATTATCGAAGAAGCTAAGATAATTGAAGCTCTATAAAAAATAACCAAAATTAATCCTATAAAAATAAATAAAATCCCAACTATATTACCAAAGATTTATGAAATTTTGTATAAAATAACTCTAAAATAAGTGTAAAATTTATTGTTTTAACAAAATAAGGTTAAAAGTGGAAGAGAATCAAGTACTTGATCAAGAACTGCAAAGAAGTTTTAAGTTTCAAAATAGAGAACTTCTTGACAACTACGTAATTTTAGCAGTAACTAACAGTGAAGGAATTATAAAACATGTAAGTACAAACTTATGTAATGTTTTTAAATACAAACCTTCTGAATTATTAAATAAGCCATATACATTTCTTATTAAACAAGACTCTATTCAAACATTTGAAAATCAGTTTAAAGATGCAAAAGATTTAAATATTGTCTGGAAAGGTGAAATTAAACACTCTTCAAAAAAAGATGAAACAATTTGGACAGATACGGTTATTACACCACTTTTTAATGATGATAATGAACATGTGGGATTTATCTTAGCAAGTTCAGATATTACTAAAGAGAAAAAACTAAAAAAAATAAATGAAGAGAATATTTTAAATAAAAAACATGACAAATCTGTTTTAGATTTTATGCCATCATTGTCGTCTGCTGTTTTACTTAAAACATCAAGTGGACTTCATAAAATACTTTGGGTGATTACATTTACAATTATCTTTTTAATTTCTTGGGCATACTTTTCAAAAATTGATGATATTGTTAAAACTGAAGGTAAAATAATCACTACAACTAATATTCAAACTATTTCATCTTTAGATGGTGGAGTATTGAAAGAATCCTTTATTAAAGAAGGTGATAGAGTCCAAAAAGGTGATATATTATTTAGACTTTCAGACATTAATTTTAAAGCAGATTTTGAAAAGAATACTTATAATAGATATGCCCTATTAGCAAAAAAAGAGAGACTTGAAGCACAAGCTCAAAATAGAGATATAAAAATAAATAAAGAAGTTCTTGCTTTTGATAAAAAACTTATGGAAAATGAAATTGATTTATTTAATACAAATCAAAAAAGAGTAGAAGCTTCTATAAATGTTTTAAAAGAACAACTAAATCAAAGAAAAACAGAATTAGATAATACATATAAAAATCTGAAGATAACACAAAGAAACTATGATTTAGTAAATAAAGAAATGAAAATAAAACTTCCTCTTGTAAAAGAAAGAATTTTATCTCAAGTTGAATTATTAGACTTAAAAAGAAAGAAAAATGATATTGAAGCAGAACTTAAAAATACTAGAAGTTCAATTGCTACTTTTAAATCATCAATTAAAGAGATTAACAAAAGTATTGATGAGACAAAAGAAACATATATCTCTACATCAAAAGATGAATTAGTTCTTGTATATAACGACATAAATCAGATTCAAGAAGATATAAAATACTTAAGTGAAAAGATAAGTGAAACTACAATTATTTCTCCTAATGATGGAATAGTAAATAAAATTACAGTTAAAACAAAAGGTGAAGCAATAAGCCCAGGAAATGTTATAGCTGAAATTATTCCAGAAACATCATATGTTTTAGCACAAATTAAAGTAGCTCCATCAGATATTGGATTCTTGTATGTTGGACAAAAAGTTCGATTAAAACTTAGACCATATGATTTTGCTTTATATGGGGCTTTAGAAAGTGAAATTTCATATATCTCTGCAGATACTTTAGTAGATGATAAGGATCAGAAAAAAGAGATTTATATTGTTCATATTAAATCTCCAAAGAAATATATTGATGAAGAGAAAAAACTTGAAATAAAACCTGGTATGACTGTTGATGCAGATATTATTACAGGTAAAAAAAGTATAATGAGTTACATATTAAAACCAATAGTAAGGTCACTTGAGCTATGAAAATAGTTTTATTATCAAAACAAGATTTTTTAATAAATGAAATAAAAAAGTCAACTAAATTTGAAAATATTAGTATTATCTCAAATATTGAAGATATATATGATGTTTATACAAATAATGAAAAACTTTTTGTTTTACATCATCTAGATTTAAATGATGAAATTAATGATACTTATAATTTTTTTGTTGAAAACTTTTTAGATATAAAACTTCTTGCGTTAAGAAATAATACAAATAATATTGAGGGTTGTAGTGTATTAAAAAAAGGTTATAAAGCTTATATTAGTTCTATTTCCAATATTAATATTATTGAAAGTGCAATTGAAACAGTAATTGCTGGTAACGTATGGATGTATCCAGAATTAATGCAGTTTTTAATTTCATCAGTTGAAGTAAATGATAATAAACAAAATCAATTAATTAGTGAGTTGAATACTAAAGAGCTTGAAGTATTAGAATTAGTAAGTCAAGGTTTAAGTAATGCGCAGATTGCAGATATTTTAAACCTTGCTCAAGTTACTGTAAAAAAGCATATTAGCTCATTATTTAAAAAGTTAGATGTAAAAGATAGATTATCTCTAGCTTTAGCATATAAAAACTACAGATAATTTACTATTCATAATCTTTACTAAATAATGCCATCCAAAAACCAAATGGTAATACAGAAACAATACCACTTAAAAGTAAAATACCTAAAATAATATCAAATACTACGTTATCACCCAAACGAAATCCTTTTGCTTCAAATTTGAGTGGATTATAATAATAAAAAGTACTACAATAATATTAAATTGAGAAAGAAAGTATAATTTTGAGTAAATTTAGTAATTAAGCTTTAAAGCTTAATTACTTTTGCTCCAAATCCACCCTGAGATGGATGAGCATCTTCATATCCTTTAACACTAGGGTGTTTATCTAAGAATTGTCTTACAGCATAAGCTAATTTACCAGTTCCAATCCCATGGTAAACTAATACTTCATCAAATCCTGCAATTAAAGCATCAGATAAAAACTTATCAAGATTTTCTACAGCTTCATCTGATCTTTGTCCATGTAAATCAAGCTTTACATGCCCAGATTCTGGCTTTTGTACATTTACAGTTGCTTTTTTAGGAGCCGTTTTTATTTTAGGAGGATTTCCACTTCTTTGTAAATCTTCAAGTTTAACTTGAACTTTCATTCCCATATCATTTTCAATAAAGGCTTTTTTACCTTTTATAGAAATAAGTGTACCTTTTGTACTTCTATATTTTACTCTATCCCCTACTTTTAACTCAACAGGATCAACTACTTTTGCAGTTTTAATATCACTTGCTTTTTGATGAGAAATATTTAGATGTTGATGAGCTTCTTTAGATACTTTTGCTTTAATAGCTTTTTTAGCCTCTTCTCTTGCATCTCTATACTCTTTGTGAAGTTTTGACTTTTCAGAGTAGATTTGATCATCTAAAGTCTCTTTTTGCTCTTTTAAATTTCTTGATAACCTTTCCATTTTATCAATCTCTTCATCAAGTTTTCTAATCTTTAATTGATACTCTTTTTCAAGCTCAGAACTTCTTTCAATAAGCTCGTTTAATCTATCTTTATCTTCACCATAAACCTCTTTTGCTTTTTTAATAACATTATGAGGAATACCATATCTACTTGCTGTCTCAAAGGCATAAGATTTACCAATAGTACCTTGTAAGAAATCGTAAGTTGGTTTTTGATTCTCTTCATCATAAAGTGCTGCTATTAACTCTACATCATCATTTGATGCCATTAAAGCTGCAAGCCTTTTATGGTGAGTTGTAATAATTACTTTAATATCTCTTTTCATTAAATCTTCAATTATCACTTTAAACAGACTTGCTGCTTCATCAGAATCTGTTCCAAGCTCAATTTCATCCACACCAACAATAGTGTTTTTTGCAGCAAATAGTTTAGAAAACTCTACCATTCTACCTGCAAATGTAGAGATATCATTTTTAACACTTTGAGGATCATCTAATACAGCATTAATACCTTTGAAACTTCCAATAACTGTCTCTTTTGAAGCCTTATATGGAAGTAAGTATTTTGATAATAACACAGCTGATAAAATTGATTTTAACATCATAGTTTTACCACCAGCATTTACCCCTGTAATCATAACAACTGATTTTGTAAAATCAATAGTAATTGGTTTTGGATCGCTTAATGCAGGGTGAGAAAAGTTTACAAGTTTGTTTTGTTTTTTCTTTGATGGTAAAATAAAGTTTTTATCATCAAGTTTTGCGAAAAATAATCTCGCTTGGTAATGATCAAATCTATCAAACTCTTTATTGATAAATTTTAAAAACAGAAGATTTTTCTCAAACATAGAAGAAATTTCTTTACATACTTTTAATAATATCTCTTCTTGTTTATTTAATAAATCATTTTGAGCTTGCTTTAGTTCACCTACACTATGAGGCAATACATAGAAAAATCCTGAATTAGATCTATCTAAAACTGAAGCTTTTAAAACATGGTTAAACCCACCTCTAACTAAAATACACTCTTCACCATTTATATAATGTACTTGTGAATCAACTAGGTATGTTCTAATTTTATTTGAATTAATAGTTTTATATAAGCTTTGTTTGATTTGCTCTTTATTTTTTGATATAGCGTTTTTTACCATATCATAGTCTTGATCTACGCCATCTTTTAAGTTTGTTTTTTCATCAAAGTAATCACAAATATTTTGTACATCTTGAGGAATAATGATTTTATCAATCCATTCTTGTAGTTTACCCTCAAAATTAAATCTTCTTAAATACATGAAGTATTTTACAATTTTTACAAATTCATAAATTTCGTATACTTTTAGAATACCTTGCTTTTGAATGTGCAATAAAGCTCTGTCTAAATTAGCCACTTCTTTTGGGGCTTTAATATCGTAGTTTGAAAGTTCGTTAATAAGTTTAAAATGAAGGTTTATATCGCCTTCTAATACAATAGATTTCTCTCTTGCTAAAAGTTTAGAGAAAGAATCTATATAGTCTGTTAAATCTAGTTTCTTTAAAATATCTTGCATGGGCGCATTATAGCCTAAAGGCTATAATACTTTTATAAATAATACTGCCAATACAGTAATGCAATTGAAGTAATTGCTAAAATTCCTAAGATATTAAATACAATACCAAATCTTGCCATGTCTTTTACTTTCACAGCACCTGAACTCATTGCAATTGCATTTGGAGGAGTAGCAATTGGAAGCATAAATGCATAAGATGCACATATTGTTGCAACAAATAAAATTAAAGTACTGTCAATGTTTGCAGCTTGACTTAGTGAGTAAATAATAGGAAGTGCGATTGAGATAAGCGCAGTGTTTGAAGTTACCTCAGTTGTAAATGTAATTAGTGATGCCACTAATACAATTAGCAATATAGTTGGTAAACTTGTTAACTCTAAAAGGTAAGTTGCTATTTCATTTGCAAGACCTGTCGATGAAAATGCACTTGCAATTGAGAAACCTGCACCAAATAAGAATATAATCTCATATGGAATTTTCTTAGTATCTTCCCAAGTTAAGAATCCGATTTTTGGTACAAACATCAATAAACCAAATCCTAATAAGATACCTTTTTCATTCAATCCTAATCCAGAATAATAAGGTTGAATCTTAGAATTAACAAGTAATAATACAACTAATGATCCTAAAATATATAGTAATCTTCTTTGTTCACCATTTAGATGCTCTCTATCTTCTAGCTTTGTATCAAATTTTAAATCTTGCACACCTAAAGATAAGAAGAATGGGATAATGAATAACATTACTAAAGCTAAAGGAGCTGTTAATAAAATCCATTTAACAAAAGGCACTGCTTCTATTGCATTTTGTTCCATAAATCCTAATAAAATTAAATTTGGTGGAGTACCAATCGGAGTTACAATACCTCCAATACTAGCACCATAGGCAATAGCTAAAACTAATCTCATTTTTAATCTGATATCATCTGTTAAAAACATTGCAATTGGGATTAGAAGCAATGCTGTTGTTGTGTTTGAAATAAGAGAACTTAAAAACGCTGCTGTTACTGAAAGCGAGAATAAAATACCTCTTGGGGTATTAGGGAATAGTGTCAGTAACTTATTTGATACATATTTATGTAAATTAGTTTTTTGAGTAGCTATTGCTATCATAAAACCACCTAAAAATAAAAAGATAATCGATTTTGAATAGTTTACTGAAGTAGCATTTGTACTCATAATATCAAATGTTGGGAATAATATTATAGGTAGTAAAGATACAACTCCAAGAGGTAAGCCCTCATTTGTCCATAAGGCAACTAAAAAAACGATTATTGCTAACAATGTAGCATGTTGTGTACTAAATGCAAAGCTTGCAATAAAAAATGCAGCTATAGCAATAAGTAAAGCTAGAAGAATTTTTCTCAAATTTATCCTTTCCTTTTTGACTTCCACTATCTATTTTATATGTAATAGTCTAAATATCATAAAAAGAAAGGTATAAATTTTAAAATAAGTAATATAAGTTTACATAATGTAACACTTGCAAATTAACGTACATTTTATCGACATTTTAAGTACATTTTAATTACATATAATGTACATAATTTATACATTTTATATATAAAATATTCTTATTTTTTCTTAGGTCTAAATGGTTTAATTACCTCTTCATTACACTCTAAGAAAGGTCCTTCCATTAAATCAATACAATATGGAATAGCAGGGAAAACTGCATCTAAACACTCTCTAATTGATTTTGGTTTACCTGGTAAATTTACAATTAATGAGCTTCCTCTTAATCCTGCTGTTTGTCTAGATAAGATAGCTGTTGGTACAAACTTTAGTGACTCAGCTCTCATTAATTCACCAAAACCTGGCATCATTCTATCACATACTGCTTCTGTTGCCTCAGGAGTTACGTCTCTAGCTGCAGGACCTGTTCCTCCAGTAGTTACTACTAAAGAACAACCTTCATTATCAACTAAATCTATCATTGTATCTTCAATAGTCTTTTGATCATCCTCAATACATCTATATACAGGTTCCCATGGTGAAGTTAAATAATCATTCATAGTATCTTCAATAGCTTTTCCTGATAAATCTTCGTAAATTCCTTTACTTGCTCTATCTGATGCTGTAATAATTCCAATTTTTGCAATTTCCTTGCTCATTATAATCCTTTCAAATTTATTTAATATTTATAGTATATGACCTACATCTTTGATGTAATAAACTGTCGCATAGTTTACAAAAAAGTCATTTGCTTTTTGCGAATCAATAATCTTATCTTTTTGACCTAAGAATACTTCTATCTTAGTTCCATTGTTAACTAAGTTTTGAAGTTTTTCTTCATTCCACTCATAAGTAAGAAGTTCTTCAAGCTCTTCATATGTTCCTAAATTAAAATAGTTTGATGTATCAAACTCTTTTGGATAGGCAATATTTTCCAAAAAGTTATCACTATAAGCTTGTGCATCTTTTTTAAAAAACATTAATTGCATTCTTTTAAATTTTTTATCTTGTGTTTGAAAAAAAGCAGGTGAAAAAAGTTGAAGAGTATCAACTCTTTGATTAGAGTTTAAAACCTCTTCAAAGGCTTTAATAGCTCCGTATGAAAATCCAGCTACCGTAAAATCATTCTCTTTAATATAATCACTAAATAACTCTTTTTCATTTTCTAAACAAAATCCTGAAAAGTATTTTTTAGATATCATCAACAGTAATTACCTCATTTTCTAACATAATATTTTTAAGTCTGTTAATATCAGCTGCATTATGTGATAATTCAGCTCTTAAATCATTTTTAACATTTGTTAAAACTTCTTCAACAGAATTAGCCATTTTATATTTATTTACAATATCGTTTGCTGTGTTTTCTGCATTTTCTAAATCTTTGTGATTTACAGCGTACTTCTCTTTTTTGATAACTTCAACACCAATAACACCAGCTAAATCTCTTTTCATATTTTCTATTAATTCATGATATGAAGGATATGTAGAGTTTAACTTTGTTACTGTTTCATCGAATAAAGCAACTTTAGATTTAGAAATATAAGCTTTTGATGCTTGATAAATTGATAAAATCTCTTTTTGTTTTTCGTCTAAAATCTTAATTTGTTTTTTACCAAATTCAAGTTTGTTTTTAGCAACTTCAATATCATCCATATCTAAAATTTTAGAATCTCTTTTAATCATATTTAATAAAGCTTCATTAATAAGTGTAGCAAGAGCTGCAGATGAGAATCCAGAAGTATCAGAACATAATTTATCGATATTAATTTCATGATTTTTATTATCAAGATATAATTCTAAAATCTTCTTTCTATCATCAATATTTGGAAGTCCAACATGAACTCTTCTATCAAATCTTCCCGCTCTTAAAAGTGCATCATCTAATACTTCAATTTTATTTGTTGCAGCTACAACAATAACTCCACTATCACCCTCAAATCCATCCATTTGAGTTAAAAGTTCATTTAAAGTTGATTCTCTTTCATCATTTGACTTACCACTTCTTGCTTTTCCAACTGCATCAATTTCATCAATAAATACAATAGCAGGAGCACTAGCTTTTGCCTTTGCAAAAAGTTCTCTTACTTTTTTAGCTCCCATTCCAACATAAATCTGTACAAATGAAGCACCACTTTGATAGAAAAATGGTACATCAGCTTCACCAGCAACAGCTCTAGCAATAAGTGTTTTACCAACACCTGGAGGTCCAACTAATAAAACACCTTTTGGAAGTTTAATCCCATGTTGTAAATATTTTTTTGGTTCATTTAAAAAATCTACTACTTCTTCAAGTTCTTCTTTGATTTCAGAAATCCCTGCAATATCTTTAAAAGTTACATTTGAACTTACTGCTTGAATATTAGAAGATAATTCTTCATGAGAGGCTTGAGCTCGTGATTTAACTAATTCTTCATTAAATGCTGAATTTTTCTTTACTAACTCAGGATTTCTTTTTTCGATATATTTTTTAATTTTGTCTTGGTTTAATTTTAGTACGAATGCTACTATTAAAAGAATAAATAAGAAGCCTACACCTAAATAGTATGAGCTATTTTGAATATGTGCACTACTTTTATAAATTGTATATAAAAAAAGTACAATTAATACAATGGCCGAGATGGCCATTAACTTAAAATTTTTATCTAAATTTTTCTCGATATCATTTGAATTTTGCGACATTTTTATCAGCCTTTGCTTCATAATCATCAATAAAAATCCAATCACCAACAATATCAACAGGTGATTCAACTTCTATTTGATTAAAGAATTGATCTAGTCCAATGTATTTCCCATTTTTTTCTTGCTCAATTAGAACTTCTAATCTTTGCTTGTTCTCTTGTCTAAAGTCTAAGTTTTTTTGCTCAATTATTTTTGTTAATTCGTTATATCGTAATTTAGCAATATCACCTCTAACCTCAGGTTTCATTGTTGCACTTGGTGTTCCATCTCTTTTTGAATAAGTAAATGCATGAACATGAGTTAATGGAAACCTATGAAGATTTTCCATTGCTTCTTTCCATAGTTCATCAGTTTCACCTGGATGCCCTACAATAAAATCAGTTCCTAAAGCATATCCATTATCTCTTAGGAATTCAAATAGTTCTAAATCAGATAATACTTTGTTTCTTCTATTCATGATTTTTAACATCTCTTTAGATGTATGTTGAAGTGCAATATGAAGATGTTTTGCCATAAAAGGCTCATTGATAATTTCTTTAAATTCATCATCAATTTGAATAGGTTCAATACTTCCCATTCTAATTCTTCTAACACCTTTAATTTGAGACATTTTCTTTAGAAGTTTTGCTAAAGATGTATGTTGTTTTTTACCGTATGAACCTACATTTGTTCCTGTTAAAATAAACTCACCAAAACCATTTGCTGCAAGAGTTGTAACTTGCTCTAAAATTTTATCTTCTCTATATGATCTTGCATCTCCTCTTACATAAGGAATAATACAATATGAACATCTAAAATCACAACCTTCTTGGATTTTGATAAAGGCTCTACTCTTACCTACAAACTCTTCAACAATAGTTTCATCAATATGTTCTAAATCACCAGCTTGGAAAAATCTCTCATCTTGTTTTAATAGTTCGTTAATATTCTCTTTTTCTGAGTGTCCAAATAGTGAATCTACTTTTTCTTCTTTAAATAGGCTTTCACCTTTTGTCCAAACACCACAACCAGTAAAAATAACTCTTGGGTCTTTTGGTAATTTTTTTAGAGAATTAATATATCCTCTAGCAGTTGAGTCTGCTCCGTTTGTAACTGTACACGAGTTAATTACAACTACATCAGCATCTTTTTCATCCTGTGTAATTTCAAAATCTTTTAAGTTACTCATCATAACTTGTGTATCAAATACGTTAGTTCTACAACCAAAAGTTTTAAAATATACTTTTGGTTTATTACTTGTAAAATTCATTAAAATTTAATCCTTAATCTATCTTGTAATAATTTCGTCTTCTAATTCTTTAGGTACTGGCCTTCTTCTTGCCGGACCATAAGCATTCTCTGTATTATTAATATTAATTTGTTGAGTTGGGTAAGCAATATGAATATCTGGCTCTTTTAAAAATGCTTCTAAAATTTCCGGTGACATAGTACTTCTAAGAACTAAAGCTGCATAAGAGTTTGTTAAATACCATGAAGAAATCACAATACCATGTGGTTCAACAAAAGTAAATACTCTAGGTTCAACTCCAGTAGCTCTTAATTGATATTTACTTCTCATTTTGGATAACTGCTTTCTTGTAATATCAGTATAACCTTTTGAATAGTGTTTTAAAATATCTCTTGCTATTCTTTGAGCTTTTTTATGGTTTGAGTCAAAAGTAATTGTAATATCAATACCATCCCATACTGTCCTTAAACCTGAGTGTGTATAGTTTGCAATCATCTCAGAGAAAATATAGTTATTTGGGATAAAGAAGATTCTACCTGTTCTTCTATTTACTGTATATGATGTATATGTAATATCTTCTCTAATTGTAATTTTAAATAAAGAGATATCAAGCACATCACCAACAGCTTCTAGACCATTTCTAGTTACTTTAATTCTATCTCCAACTTGAATAGAACCTGATGTTACAATAACCATCCAACCAAAAATTGACATGAACCAATCTTTTAAAGCAATAGCGATACCCGCAGATGCGAATCCAAGGATAGTAACTAAATATGAAACATTATCAATATATGAGAAAAGTAATACCATTACAATTAAAAATACAACTGTAAAGTTAATTACTTTATTTGTCATATAGTAACTCTCATTTTGAGAGAAGTATTTTTTAAGTGCTAATTTTACTAAAAATGCAACAAATGATAAAACAACAATAATACTTAAGATAATAACAATTTTTTGGAATTGTTGAGAAATCTCATCTTGAATTTCTAAAATAACCTGCTCTATTTTTCTTGTATAAACAACTTGTGTTGTAGATACAATCTCAAGAACCATATTAAAGTCTTTTTTTTGCTTATCTAAGAAAGTAATCTTCTCTTTATATGAAGCTTTTTGATCTAAGTTGAATAACTCTAAATATAAAATAAGTTCATCATCTAAGTTAATTGTTAATGTATTTAGATCTTTTTCTAAATTTCGGAATTGCTTTTTATTATCTTCTAGCTTTTTAATATGAGATAAAGCGTTAATAATTCCAAATGGATTAGTAACTTGCTCATACTCTTCAATTACAGGAGGATTAATAAATCCACCAATAGGAGATCCTTTATACTCTTTAATTAACTCAAGCTCATTTTCTTTAACTTTAATTTTGTTGTGTAATTGATATAGTTGCTCTTCTGAAGCTGTTTTTTTCTTTTTTCCTAAACTCTTTTTTAATAAAGCTAACTCTGTAGAAATTTTTCTATATGAAAGATAGTTTGAATATCTTTTTAAAAGAATATTATCTTTTAATTGTAAATCAATTTTTCTAATCTTTTCTAAAAGAACATTGATTTGAGCAAGATTTTGCATATCAACTTCTCTTGCTTTTTTCTCTGCAAGTTCTCTAGCTTTTTTTGCTTCTAACTCTTTTTGAGCTTCATCAAATTTTTCTTTTATGATTTTTTGTTCAATTTCATCCACTACTGCTTTATCAGCAGAGTCAATAACTACTTTATCACTAATATTTGTATCTAATTGTTCTGTACTATCCTTTGCTACTTGTGCAAATGATATAGTTGAAATAAAAAATGTTGATAATAATAGTTTTTTAATCAATTTAGAAACCTTTTAATACTTCAATAACATCATCTTTACTAACTTCATTAGTAATGATACAGTCACCAAGCCCTTTTGGTAAAATAAACTTGATTTTATTGTCTAAAGATTTTTTATCTAAAAAGAAATGCTCGTAAAAATCTTCAACATCTTTAATTGAATAAGATGTAGGAATATTATATTTCTCTAATAAAACCTTAACTCTTGAAGCTTGTTCTTCTTCCATAAGTCCTAATTTCACTGATAAAGTGTTTGCCATAACCATACCAATACCTACAGCTTCTCCATGGAGATAAGTATCATAATTTGTTTCATTTTCAATAACATGACCAAAAGTATGTCCATAGTTTAATGCAGCTCTAATACCATGTTCTTTTTCATCTTGAGAAACAACATATGCTTTAGTTTCAACTGACTTTGCAATTGCAGTTTTTAGATTCTCTTCATCATTTAGATCATTTTGCTCTAACCACTCAAAGAAATCTTTGTTAAAAGTAACTGCCATTTTTACAATCTCTGCAACTCCAGCTCCAAACTCTCTTTTTGGTAGAGTCTTAAGCATTGAAGGATCAATATAAACAGCATTTGGTTGGTGAAAGGCACCAACTAAGTTTTTTCCAAACTTATTATTAATTCCTGTTTTCCCACCTACACTTGCATCAACTTGAGAAAGTAAGGTAGTTGGTACTTGAACAAAATCAATTCCTCTTTGATAAATTGAAGCGGCAAAACCAGTCATGTCACCAATTACACCACCACCAAAAGCAACTAATAAAGATTTTCTATCTAGTCTATTTTCAAAACAGTGTTCTAAGATAGATTCAATAGTTTCCATATGCTTATACTCTTCCCCATCAGGAATAGTAACAACGCTTAACTCTTTAGCACTTAATTTGCTTTTTAAATACTCTAAGTGATACCCACTTACAGTTGGATTTGTAACAATAACTACCTTTGTATCAAAGTATAGTTCGCTTAATTTATCGATAAAAATATTATATGAATTGTCATGAGGTAAATCAATTTTAACAGTCATCTAGTGTCCCAATTATTTTATATGTTAGTAAAGTCTAGATAGTATATCTAAAATAAGCTAAAAATCCATTGAAATGTATTGATTTGATGGTAATCTCGAAGTGTTTAATCTAAATGAATAAAAAAGTAATTTTATGATTTATTGTTTTATAAAAGTGGCGACCCCGGGATGATTCGAACATCCGTCTTCAGGAGGAAATCCTGACGTCCTTGGCCACTAGACGACAGGGTCGTTTTAAAAGACTGAAATTATAATGTAAGTATTATTGATTTTTACTTAAAAATTACATATTTTTTTACTTTAAGTTGTGTATTTTCAAAAAGTTAGCAGATCTTTTATGTCCTAAAGACTTTGCATTATTTAACCATAAAGATGCTTTATCTAAATCTTTTTTTACTCCATAGCCATTAAAATACAAATAACCCAAATAATACATTGCTTTTGTATTACTTTTTTTTGCTAATTGCTCATAATAATTAAAAGATTTTAAGTAATCTTGATTAACTTCATTTGCTTCCCTATACAAATCTGCCAATTTCATTTTTGCTGTATCATTTCCTAAATTTGCAGATTTTTCTAATAGTTTTATTCCTTTAGAAGCATCTTTTATAACATAATCTCCTGTTACATACATACTACCTAGGTTTAATAATGCAACTTCATTGTTTGCTTTTGCAGCTTTGTCATACCAAAAAAATGCTTTTTGCAAATCTTTTTTTACACCCTTTCCATAATAGTACATTGATGCTAAATTATTTTGAGCTAATATAACTCCATTTTCGGCTGCTTTTTTATACCAATAATATGATTTTTTAAGAGTATTTGTTTGTGGAGTTTTTTCGTATATCATCCCTAGATTTAATTGAGCTAGAGCATACTCTTCTGAAGCTGCTTTTTTAAACCATTCTTTTGCTTTAGTTTTATCTTTTTTTACACCAAGACCTAGATAATACATATGTGCTAAATTATTTTGAGCTTTAAGATTCCCTGCATTTGCAGCTTGTTGATACCAAAAGAAAGCAAGTTCATAATTTTGATTAATCCCTAAGCCTTTATAATGCATTAAGCCTAGGTTATATTGAGCATTAGCATTTTCATCAATTGCCAATTGAGTTAATTGAGAAAATGCTAAATTATATTTTTTTGAAGATAAGTTTTTTGCTGCTTCTTCAAAGCTTACAGCATTTAATGTAATTGCAGTTAAAACACATAAAGATAAGTTTTTTAACATATTAACACCTCTTATTATAGATATTAATTTTCAGAGTTCTCTTCTATTTTTTCAAGAGTCTCATCTATATTTTCACTAACTTTTTTATCAAGTTGTTCAATCTCTTTATCTAACTCATCTAGTTTATCTTCACTAGTGTCTGTTTCTTCTATTTTATCCTCTTTTTCTAAAATGTCTGTTTTATCTTCATCTATAGTTAAAACAATATCTTCACTTAAAACATCAGATTTAATATCAACAATATCACTACTTACTTTTCTATCACTTATATAGATCTCTTTAATTACATCATTTTGATTAGGTTCTCTTAGTACTTTTAAATCAACATTATCACAAAGTGCCTCATCACCATTAGTAAATTCGTGTAAAAAATCACATGAGTACCATTTGTTTTGAATTCCTAAAAAATAATCAATTCTTTCCCATAGTAAGTTTTGAGATTTTTTACTTAGATAAGTAATATCCTTTTCATCAAAGTTATGTACTCTTTTAGCACTAAGTTTTGCAAAACTAGTATTGTCTCTTTCTATAATAGATATATTCCATCTATCTTCAAAAGTAGTAGCATATGTAGGATAATGAATCATTTTTGTTCTTGTAACATATAAACTGTTTCTATATGAGTCCAAGAAGAAAACTCCACTTCCAGAAAATACAAAAGCTTTTTTAGCTGCATAAAAAATTGCATCTTTAGAAATATTTTTATACTCTCTTTTTGTAATCATATCCTCTTTTTTTACAGGATTAGAAGAAAAAGAACATCCAGAAAACAATAATGAAAAAACTATAGAAATTAAAATATATTTTTTATTTACTAGTTGCATATGTACCTAACCTATCAAGTAAATTGTAATCTAAATCAAGTTTTACTGTATCTGCAATAACTTTGATATTATTTAATTCACCAAAAATCAATGTATTTTTTACTTTATGTTTTTTTACAACATCATTAGTAAATCCTGTTGTATAGTCTTTATGCATTCTAATATACTCAAGATTTAATTTTTGAAGTTCTTCTAGTGGATACTCTTCAGTTTTATATCTTTTTAGAATCACTTTAGATCCTAATTCATGAACTTTATTTACAAATCTAATAAAATCATTTTTATTCATATATGCACTATATGCTGTGATACTAAATACTAATTTATTTCTAATTACACCAATTTCTTCTATGTAAGATTCTAACCAGTTCATAAAATCATTATTTGTAATAGAAACAAAAGATAAGTTTACAGAAAGTTCATAATCACAATCATTTTCTTTTAAGTAATTAACTGTTTTTTGAACTACTAACTTATCAAATTTATCTATAATATTCAACTTCTGAGCCACAGAAACAAAAGAACCAATAAATAGTCTTTCATTGTGATGATCATATAAAATAGGAGCAACTTCTTTCATAATAACCTTTTCAGGTTCATCAAAAAGGAATGTATCTAAAACGAAATCTAATTGGAAATTATCTTTTTCAATAATTTCTCTTACATTGTTATCTAATAATTCATAATTTTTAGCAATATCTTCTTCTGCAATAATATGATATGAGTTATGACCTTTTTCTTTTGCTGTCATATACGCATCATTTGCACTTTCAATTACACCATCAATAGTTCCATATAAATCAAAAGAAGTACATCCTATTTGAATAATATCTCCATTTATATCATATGATGGAAGTAACTTTGCAGTAATATTTTCAACCATCTCTTCACACATTTTAGTTACTTGCTCAATTTGTACTTTTTTTGCAACAATAGCAAACTGAGAACCATAGAATCTATATATTTTAATATCTGATTTACTATATTTAAAAAGTACATTTTTTAAAATACTTACATAGTTTTCAATAAAATTATTTACATATCCTGAGTCAAACTTTTTACTAAGTTTTGCTAAATCATCGATCTTAATAATAAACACATAACCCTTAGTTAAAGACACAAACATATTTTTAACATCAAAATCAAAAATTGATCTATTTGGTAATCCAGTAAGTGTATCTGTTGAAACTTTTAGTTCTAGTGACTCTTTATTAATATTTAATTCATTTGTTAAAGAAGCAACTTTTGAAGAAATTTTAGTAACTTTTTTTGTTAGTTCTATAATCTCTGGAGTACCCTCAAATTGATCTTTTTGAATATTTTGATATTTATTTCCGATAATATTGTCTAAGTAATTATTTAAATAATCAATAGGATTAGTAACATATTTTTTGAAAATATATTTATGATAAAAAGTCACTAAAAATAGTAATGGCAAAATCATAATCAAAGTATAAACTACAATTTTTACGATAAAGTTTTGTAATTCTTCTTTGATTGAATAATCGTTTAATTTATATGTAACCATTGCAATATTTTGATTGTCTATTTCAATAATATGAGCTTTATTTGAAAGGTCAATATCCATTAGAGAGTTAACCATTTTAAAAAACTTATCCCCATCTAAAGTATTTGTTAATCTCTTATTAGAAAAATCTAGTTTTGTAAGGAAGTTTCTAATTTCACCTTTGTTATATACTTGATATCTAATAGAAATTGGCAAATCAGTATTAAATGTTCCAGAAGGTATAAACTCATATAAAGAAGTGTTTTTAATCTTATTAATATATCCATATCTAACATCAACAGTAACTTCTGCTAATCTCCAAGATTTATCACTAAAGTTTGGTGTATTATCTATTAATGAGTTTTTATCAAAAATATATCTATTGTATTCTAAATTAATCTCTTTAAATGTATTTTTATTAATATCAGTATTTAAAGAACTAATCAAATCATTTTTAAATAAAAGTATATTTTTATCAAAATAAGTATTTAAATAGTTTATGTTTAATTCAAAATTTTTAGATGCTCTATCTAATAAATTAGATTTGTAATCCTTAAAAAAAAGATTAGATGAAAGTAAAAATAGTATTGCAAAGAAAATAGCAAATAAGAAAGTATTTCTTACTGCACTATTTGTATACTTATTTACTGTTTTCTTCACTTAGCATCTCCAAGATTAACAATAATTGGTTCAAGTCTTGGGTGTAATGTATCAATCACTTTTAAAGCTTCTTCATTTGTGTTAAAGTTACCAAAGTAAATATCTGATTGATTATTTTCTTTTTTAACAGCTTTATAATCATTACCAATACTAAATCTATAAACAAACCACGAAACTTTTTGATTATCAACTGTTCCTACTTTAATTGTATATTTGTTTTTAGCTACTTTGTTATTTTCTTCAAGTACTTTTTCTTGGGCAATTCTTTCTTGCTCTAATCTTTCAGCTTCAAGCTTGGCTTTTTCTTCTACTTCTTTTTGAGCTTTTTCTTGTGCGATTCTTTGCTCTTCAAGGGCTTTTTGTTTTGCAGCAATTCTTTCTTGCTCTAATCTCTCAGCTTCAAGTTTTGCTTTTTCTTCAGCTTCTTTTTGAGCTTTCTCTTGTGCGATTCTTTGCTCTTCAAGTGCTTTTTGTTCTGCTGCAATTCTTTCTTGCTCTAATCTCTCAGCTTCAAGTTTTGCTTTTTCTTCAGCTTCTTTTTGAGCTTTCTCTTGTGCGATTCTTTGCTCTTCAAGGGCTTTTTGCTCAGCTGCAATTCTTTCTTGTTCTAATTTCTCAGCTTTAAGTCTTGCTTTTTCTTCTGCTTCTTTTTGAGCTTTCTCTTGTGCAATTCTTTGCTCTTCAAGGGCTTTTTGTTCTGCTGCAATTCTTTCTTGTTCTAATCTCTCAACTTCAAGTCTTGCTTTTTCTTCTGCTTCTTTTTGAGCTTTCTCTTGTGAGATTCTTTGCTCTTCAAGTGCTTTTTGTTCTGCTACAATTCTTTCTTGCTCTAATCTTTCAGCTTCAAGTCTTGCTTTTTCTTCTGCTTCTTTTTGAGCTTTCTCTTGTGAGATTCTTTGATCTTCAAGTGCTTTTTGTTCTGCTACAATTCTTTCTTGCTCTAATCTTTCAGCTTCAAGTCTTGCTTTCTCTTCAGCTTCTTTTTGAGCTTTTTCTTGTGTTATAGTACTGTCATCTACTAAATCTTGTCTTAAATTATTTTTAATAAAAGATTCTTGTGTTCTAAATATTTTTTGAACAATTGGTTTATTTCTTGTAATAAATTCTGGTAAGTTCTTCATTGCTTCGCTAACATCAGATGAAGAAGCATAGATACCATACATAACCATTATTTTACTACTATTTGATATTACTAAAATTGTATCTTTTTCAATATAATTTCTATCAACATAATCTTCAGCTTCTGCCATAGAATCAAATGCCGCAATATTTAATGTATAATAATCTCTTGGTGCATCTAAATATCTTTTTATAAATTCAGCATCAGCAAGTTTGTAATTTTTTTCAATCTCTTTAGAATCAAGCTTAGCAGCTGCTTCTACTTTATTTTCAGTATTTATATTTATAGTTTTGTTAACTTTTACTTTCGTATTGTTTGAAAGATTAATATACTCATATTCAACAGGTTCTTCTTTTTTTGTATTAAAATCTATATTTTCATTATAAAGATTTTTTACAGAACCAACTCTTTCAATAACAGGGAAAAGTTTACTATCAATAGAGCTAATAGTAACTAATGTTTGTTCAGCTGTTACATAATTATCAAAAATTCCATTTACTAATTTAATTAATTGACCATTATCTCCATATCTAAAGAAAAATGATGTTTCATGTAAACTATTTTCGTTTATTAGAGTCTCTAAAGTTTTTAAGTTTGTAAAAGTAGATACATTAATTGTAAACTTATTATCATTTGTAGCTAAGAATTCTTTTTTAAATATTTCATTTGTTGTAAACTCTTTTTTCTTAACAGCTTGCATTATTTTTTCTACAACTTTGATTTTAGTTTTTACTTTTGGTTCAGGTTTTTCTACTTTTAAACCAGCTTTGTAGTTTTCATATAACTCTTTTATTTCACTTACTTTTTTAATTTCAAAAGATTTATTTAACTCTTTATTCTCTAATTCATTAAGATAAGTTTGAGCTTCTTCCATAGTTTCAAAGTTATTATGAGCTACTTTTGTTTTTAATTCATAGTTATTAATAACATCAAATGTTAAAGAGTTCTTATCAATTTTGTTTTCTTTTATAAAATCAAAGGCTTCATAGATATTTCCAAAAGAAGAGATTTCAATCATAAAACTTTCATCATCAAAGGCTAAGAATTTTTCAATAAACATATTGATATTTTCATTTAATGAAACTTTTTCTTCTACTTTCTTTAAAGCTTCTTCTTCAATAACAAGTTCTTGTTTTAACTCTTCTTCCTCTTTTAGAATATCTCTTTTCTTTTCATTTTTATCATTTAATTCACCAGTTTTTAAATCTAAACCTAGATTATTACTATTACTTGCATTAATAGTTTGTGAATATGAACTTCTAGAAAAATCAATAAATTTTAGATTGTTTGGATCAACATCAAAGAATGGTGCTAAATCACCAGTTAATTCTAAAATATCAAAGAAATTTGATACATAATCCTCTTCAAATTTAACAAGTTCAGTTTCTGCTGAGTTTAATTGTCTTTGACCTTGAAGTAAAGTGGGTAAATCTTGTTCTCCAAGTTTAAATGCATCCCAATAAGCACTTACAGCTTTTCTTGATGCTTGTATCTCTGTTACAGTACTCTCTAATGCTTGAGATACAGATTGAGTTGATGTAAATAGCTTAGATAAATTCCATTTGATTTTTTTCTTTTCTTCATTTAATCTATATTTCAAATCTCTAATATCACTTGCTACTTCAAGTACTTTATTTTTATCTCTTCCACCATTAAATAAATTATATGTCATTTTAATTTTTGTATTTAATGCAGACTCTTTATCTTCAAAGTCCTCTTTGTCAAAAATCTTTTTATAAGAAACTTCAAAATCAAGTTTTGGTTTAAATAAAGCTTCATTATTTTTAGCCTTAAATATCTCAGCTTCAATACTTTTGTAGTAGTTAAATAAGTTTCTATTTCTATCTATTGCTCTATTAAAAAGATCATCAAAGTTATTAATAGTTACTTCAAAATCTTTTTCATAAGGTAATGTATTATCAAAATTACCTCCAACTATATACTCATAAAATCTTATTGATTCAATAAACTTAGATTTAACTCTAACTAGTTTAGTCATTGCATTTGCAACACTCGCTTTAATAGAAGTCAAATCAGCAATTGAAGCAGCACCATTATCATATTTTGTAGTTACAATCTGAAGAATTTTATTTAATTTCTTCATATTTCTTTCATTTACAATAACTGTTCTATTTGCAAAAACTACACCAAAATATGCTTTTATTGCTTTTTTAATCTCTTCTTCTAAAACAATTCTATATTGATTTTGAGATACTTCAAGTTTTTTTGAAACACTCTTAATTTCATATTCATTTGCACCACCTGAATATATATTTTGTCTTAATACAACTCTATAGTTTTTATCATGAAAGAATTTATATTTTTTACCATCCTCACCACTAGGAGCTTCAGCAGTTCTTCCATAAGAATACTCTAAATCTAATGTAGGATAAGTGTTAGCAATAGCGTCATCTACTTTAATTTCAAACTGGATTACTTTTTCTCTAGCAGATTTTAATAAGTCACTATGGGCAAGTGTTTCTAGAACTACATCAATAAGTTTAACTTTTTGATATTTACTAATATCAAGTGCACTTTCATAGTCATCTTCTTTATTTCCAACATTAACAAAATCAGTTAATACTTCTTTCTTTACACCTTTTAGGCTAGCTATTTGCCCTTCAAGCCTATTTAACTTTGTTTTTGGCTGCAGATTCAATTCCTCATTTCTATCCTCTGCTGCTGTACTAATGTCAAATAAACATAATATTGGTAATAAATACTTTACTAAATTTTTATCCACTATTTTTTTATCCTAATTACTAAATACCCATTTTGTTCGTTGATTTTTTCTTTTACTTTTGTGCTTGCTAATAAATCAATACGAACATCTTTTTTCTCATAACCCAGTTTTCTAATTAAATTTCTAGCCCCAATTGATCTAGCAAGAGATATTTGTTTTGCAACAGTTGCGCTTGCTCTTCCTTTTATATCAGCTGCTGTAATAAGAATTTTGTGCTTTTTATATTTCTTTTTTACATCATCTACAAAAACTTTAAGTTTTTTAGTGATTTCATTGTCAAGGAAAATTTCATTACTTTTATATGTAATTATAAAGTAATCTTCAGCTTCAATTACTAGTTGTTTTGAAGCTTTATCATCATCTTTTCTATCTTTAACATCAACTCCACCAGATTCAATTTGAGACTCTCTTTTTTCTTCTGCTTTTACCTCTTTTTGTTCAACTATTTTTCTTAGTTTTAGAATTTCTTGTTGCATTTGTGCAACTGAAAGATTTTGTACATCTTGTGCTGATGAAGAATCAACTTTAACAGAAGTAGTTTGTGCTTCTTGAGACGCTTCTGTGTCTACTACTTCTTTTGTTTTAGCTTGACTTGGATTGTCATTTAATATTAAATCATCTGTTGCAATAGAACCCGTATAAGAAACCTTATACTTGAACTGTGCATAAAAACCTAAGTTTACTAATAATACTAGTAAAAATAGAAGCATTACTAAAATTACAGATGAGAAAATATCAACGAATGACGGCCAAGGGTTAAATTCATCTTCACAACGTTTAGACATCTAAATAAAACCTACTTTTTTTCTAAATTATCAATTCTTTTATTCAAAGAATTAACTAATTCTAAAAGAAGTTTATTATTCTCTTCTTGCAATGCAAGAGTTCTTTTCATTGTTCTGTGCTCTGCCATAATCACATTAGAAATCTCTTGTAAAGACTCTTCCATCATTGAAGCATTAGAGAATTGATTTACATTTAACTCTCTAAGGTTATTAACAACATCTTCAAGAAGTAAAGACTCTTTTTCAGAACTTCTATTGTTGTTATTTACGCTTTCACTGATAGTTTTGTACATCTCCTCAGAGAATTGATTTGATTTTTCAAGTTTTTCTGTAAATTCTCCCATTGTATCAACAAATACATCAAGAAAACCTCCATTAGGCATAGCTGTACCAACTGCTGCTGAACTTGCTGCTGGCATTACTGGAACACCACCTTGTTCTAAGGCATCAGCTGCTTGAGATTCAATAATCTTACCTTTCATCCAGTCTTCAACATCATGTAAAAATGCTGCTTGGTTTCTTGTAAGAATATATTGCATTACATTTAGAATTACTGCAGAAGCAACACCAAATAATGATGATGCAAATCCAACTGACATACCACCTAATGGTCCAGAGAAACTAGTCATTACTTCACCAAGATCAATATCATCTCCACCAAATGATAAAATAATAGCACCCATTTCATCAATAGCTACAAGTAACCCTGTAAATGTACCAAATAATCCAAGCATTAAAGATGTACCAACGAAGAAGTTCGTATAGCCCTTTTGATTAAAGAACTGCTCTCCTAACCACTCACTAACATCTTTTGCTTCTTGTTGTGTAAAGTATAAAACTCCCTTTTTAGCCCTTCTATTAAACATATGAGCAATAGTTGCAGGGAATACTCCAGTAATTCCTTGCAAATAAAACTCTAATGCTTTACCTTTTTTATAAGCTAAAATACCAAATGTACCAGAAAGCATAGTAAGCTTTATTGCTGCTTGGTATAAAATAAGTAAACCAATTGAGAAAATTGTTAAAATAGCAACGTTAAATGTTAATGTTGCTAAAAAGAAAGTTGTAATAAGTTTTAAATTTGAAAAAACAAGAAAAACTAAGAATAGTAAAAAGATAAAATATATCTTTAATATTTTTATACGTCTCATTAACTAACCTTAGAACATAAATAGTAAAATAGAAATTACTAAACCAAGAGCAACAGTAGTTACCATTTTTGTCATTCTATCAACAATATTAACAAAAGCCCCACTATCAGCAACTGTTTGACCTAGTACAACAAGACCAATAATGTTACCATTTATATCTGAAACTTTTTGAACTGATCTGAAGTACTCATCATCTACAGAGTAACCAACTTCAATCATTTGTTTATATAATTCTTTACCATTTTCTATAATTTTAGCAAAGAACTGACCATCATATTTTTGCTCTTCTACATGCATTTCTTCTAAAACTTCTCGATATTTTCCATTTCTAGCTTGAATTGAAAGTTTATTTAGTAATCTCTCTTCTAACATAAATAAGAAAATTGAGTTTTCGTTTGCATAGTCTGCTTTTAATGTATGTAATTCTTCTTTTAATTCTAATACACCAATTAAAATATCATTCTTAATAATTGGCTGTAAATAAACAAAATAGATTCCATCAAGTAATACTTCTAAACCAAAAGCTTTATTTTTTGAGTTAATTACGGAGTTAACACTACCTCTATATTGATTTACTTGATTTAATATTGGATAAAAGTTTATATTTAAGCTATTTGAACCACTCTTTTGTAAACTCTCATTATATTTTGTGATTTCATTTTGTACTGCAACTAAATTATTAGTCTCTACGTTTGTAATTAAGTTATCATTTGCAAGTACTGTTAATATAATTCTGTCAAAATCTCTTTCTTTATCATTGACTTTATTTTTAAAGTTCTTTTGATAAGTAGTTGAAATACTATTATAAACCTCTTTTGACGCATTATCTGTCATGTGTGTTAAAAGATATAATGAAAGGAAAATACCAATTATTGATAAGACAGCTAAGATTGTAAACCATAAACCTTTTTTTTGTTTTATATTTTTAAGGCTATTTTGCAAAAACTTAAAGAAACTAAACATACAAATCCTCTGAAACTTAACTTAAATTCAAAAATAATATAACAAATAAACTTTTATATAAATAAAACTTTACAAATTATTTTTACATTTGTGAACTACTGTTCAATCAATGCATTTTTCCCTATATTTTTTAAGGGTTTTATGATATATTCCAATATTGTTTTCTTACCAGTTAGAATATTTACATTTGCAATCATTCCTGGAAGTATTGGAAGGTCAGGAGCAAACTGATTTACATCCGCCTTTATTTTAGTTATATAATAGATATTTCCGTTTCTATCCTCGAAAGAATCGGGTGATATTGAAACCAATTTTCCTTTTAATAACCCAAATTTTGAGAAGTCATAAGCAGTAATTTCTACTGAAACATCTTGCCCACTCCAAATAAATGCTCTATCAGAAGTTCTTATCTTTGCTTCTATTGTAAGAGCATCTTCTATAGGAGTAATTTCTGCAAGCTTATCACCAGGCTTTACAATACCCCCAATAGTATAGAAATGTAATTTATTAATAACGCCATTTACAGGAGAAATAACATCTTTTCTAAGCTCTCTATCCGTGTTTGCCTTATTTTTTTCAATTAATTTATTTATTTCAGCTTTAAGTGCAGAATATCTACTTAAATGCTTAGTTCTTATCTCAGATTTTACAGATTTTATCTTGCCTTTTGCTTCTTCAATCTCTTCTTGAATAATAGGTATAGAGTTTCTAGTTTGAGATAGTTTTGTAACAATACTTTGTTTTTTACCCAACTCTTGAATATAGTCTTTTTTTGAAACTACTTTTTTCTTATAAAGATTCTCTAAAATCTTCATATTAACTTGAGCAAGATTTAACTCTAAAGATAAGTTATCAAACTTTGTTTGAGCCTCTTTTAATTTAAACTCTTTTTGTTTTAACTGATCTCTAGCTATTTCTATTTTTGTGTTTTTATTTCTCAAATCTTCTTGAAAAATTCTTTTTTCATTTTCAATAATATCTGGAATCTTCTCTTGCATCTCTTTAGGAAATGAAACTGTAGCTTTTTCATCAATTGAGGCTTTAAGCCTTGTTGCTGAGGCTTTAAATGCAAGTAAATCAATCTCTTTTGCTTTTAAATCAGCTTTAAAAAACTCATTTGATAAGGTATAAATCACATCACCTTTTTGCACCGCCTCACCCTCTTTTACATTAATGTTGGCAATAATACCACCCTCTAAGTTTTGTAGAGTTTTAGTTTGTGATGATGGAATTACTTTTCCACTTCCTCTTACTACTTCGTCTATTTCACTAAATGATGACCATGTTATAAAAGCTACGAAAAAAAGCATAATTGGAACTACAGATACATAATAGTTCCATTTTGTCTCTTCAAAAAAATTGTTATTCATATTTACTTCTTTTGTTGTAATGCAGCTAAAACTTGATTTTTTGGACCATCAGCTACAATCTTTCCATTATTTAATACAATCACTCTATCAACTAAATCCAATGCTGCAAATCTATGAGTAATTACGATAAGTGTTTTTTCTTCTAAAATCTGTTTCACATGAGTTATAAGAGTTTTTTCTAATCCAATATCCATACCTGTTGTTGGTTCATCTAAAACAACAATTGATGGATCATTCATAATAGCTCTTGCAAGTGCTACAAGGTGTCTTTGACCTACAGAAAGGTTATTTCCTCTTTCACCTACTTGCATTGAATCACCTTGACCTGATTTTTTAACTAGTTCTTCAAGACCAGTTAGTTTAATAAGGTTCATCATTTTCTCTTTAGATATTGGATTAGATAACTCTATATTCTCTTTTAAAGTTCCAGAAAATAAAAATGGTTCTTGAGGCATAACACCAATATTTTGTCTAAGTTCAACTGAATGCATTGTTGATATTTCATGCCCATCTAGATAAATACTTCCTTTAGTTGCACTGTCAAGCCCAGTAAGTAATCTAAGGAATGTTGTCTTACCAGCACCAGTTTGACCAATAATACCAACCTTTTCTCCTGGTTGTATTTTTAGATTACATTTATCTAATGATGGATACTTACTGTTTTTATAATAGAAATCAACATTAGAGAATTCAATCTCTCCTTTTAATTTACCAATACCAATCTCTTGATTTTTATCATTTTCTAGAGGTAGATGCCAAAATTCATTGATATTATTTAAAGACTCTTTAATCTCTTTAAACTTTATAACCATCATAGATGTTTGAATTACAGGAACCATAGCTCTACTTGATAAAATAGTAACAGCAATTAATCCACCCACAGTAAGATTCTTTTCAGCTATTTCAAATACCCCTACTACAATTACAAGCATAGTTACAAACTGAACAACTGTTTGTGATAGGTTCATTGAAAATACATTTAGTGATTGAATTTTTAAATTAATAGAATCAGTAACAGCTACAAGATTTCTCCAATTAAATAGTTTTGTTGAAGAAGCATTTGATAGTTTAATAATCTCACTACCTTGGATTGTTTCAACTAAATATGAGTTTTTTGATTGAATATTTTCAATATTCTTTTTACTTAAATTTGAAATAGGAATTTGCATAATAATATTAAAGATAATAATCAAAATAGCTACAGTTAACGGTACAGCAGCAACTGCAGGTGAGATTAGAAATATTACAAACACAGCAATAAAGAAAAATGGTAAATCAATTACTTGTAAAATAGATTTAGTGGCAAAAAAATCTCTAATTTGATTTAATTCTCTAAACAAGTTTGCTTTAGAACCAACTAACATATTATCATACTCAGATTTTATACTAAGCATTCTTTTCATAAGTTCTTCTTCTAAATAAACCCCAAGTTTCTTACCAACTCTTTCAATAATATGATTTCTAACACTTTTAAAATATATGTCAAATAGCAAGATTATTATAACCCCACTTGCTAATACAAAAAGCGTTTCTGTAGCATTATTTGGTACTACTCTATCATAAACACTCATTGTAAACAATGGTACTGCTAACGCAAAGATATTAATAAAGAATGTTAAAAAACCTATTTCAATATAAGATCGCCAAAAGGCTTTTATAGGATTCCAAAACCAATCTTTATTTCTTGTACTATTTAAAGCCTCTTCCTTTTTTGGATTTCTGAAAACTAAAATAGCTTTTTTAAAATTCTTTAAAAATGAAACTGGCTCAGTAATTTGTTTATTTGTGATGGGATCAAAAAGATAAACTTCTCTATCTTTTTTTAAATATACATATGGTCTATTATCTTTGTCAATAATAATACAAGGCAAAAAATGCCCTGCAATATCTAAAGCAGCCATATCTTTTGCTACTGCATTTAATCCAACTTGATTAATAACATCAATAGCAATTTCATCTGTAAATCCAGAACTTGAAGTTGCTGATAGATTTAAAATAGTATCAATAGAAATTTCACCAAAATAAAAATCTAAAACATATTTTAATGAATACAACAATGGGTATTCATGTCTTTCATCATTCTCTATAATTTTTTCTTTATCAAACTCTTGCAACGATATATCCATTATTTAATTTTTATTTTAAAAGTTGAATTTAACTTACCATAAATAGATGTAAATACACTATTCCAAACCCTTGCTGTTTTTTGTCTAAACAGTTTTGCGCTAGGATACCATGCAATTTTATCACCTTTATTTTGCCATCTCCAATCAGGTATTTTTTGAAGAGGAATCCAAACAGGGGCATTTAAAGCACCAGCTAAATGAGCAACTGAAGTATCTGAAGATATAACTAAATCTAATTGGTCAATTAGACAAGCTGTTTTGGAGAAGTCAGTTAATTTATCAGTTAAATCAATAACTTTATCTTCTAAGCCTAATTTTTTAATATCCTCATTTTCAGGACCAACTTGAAGTGTATAAACATTTACTTTATCACTATTGATAAGTTTTTCAAAATATTTTAAATCAAATACTTTTCCATCATAACTCTCACCAGTAACAGATGCAGACCAACAAATACCAATATTAATTTTACCTTTTTCTCTTTTGATTTTTAACTCATCATCTTTTGGAGCTTTTAAATAAGGCATTTGAGTTGGTAAATCTTTAAATGTTTTCATTCCCAAAATATATGGCATACTCATGATTGGAAGATGATAATCAAACTCTGGAGTAGCTTCATTTCTATGAGTTAATACATCAATTTCATCAATACTTTTAAATAACTCTTTTAATTCATCTCTACATTTAACTGCTATTTTACAAGAGTACTTTTCTTTTATTAATGGTAAGAATCTAATAAATTGAATTGAATCTCCAAAACCTTGTTCTGAATGTAAAAGTAGAGTCTTACCAGCTATTTCTTCAATACCACTAAACATTGGTTTTGAGAAGATATCTTTGTTTTTAGCAATATGAGGAAGCATTTCTTCTTTTTTAAATCTCCATTCATATTCACTCCAACCTTTCTCAAACTCACCTTTTGCTAAATAAATTGTAGCTAAATCAAAATGCGCATTTGTAAAATTTGGATCTAGCTCTATTGCTTTAGTATATGCATCAATCGCTTTTTTTGTATAACCTAAATATTTATATGAAGTTCCAACGTTACTATATGCATTTGCCCCATTAGGTGCTAACTCAATTGATTTTTCATGTAACTTTGCTGCTTTTTTATAATCATTTAACTTGTTGTAAACATTTCCCAGATTTGTATATGCTCCACCATTTTTAGGATCTTTTTTTATTGCAATATCTAAGTATTTAATTGCTTCATCATAGTTTTTGATTTTATTATAACAAGCTCCAATATTGCTATTTAATTCATGATAATTTTCATCTGTATTTAAAGCAATTTTAAAAATCTCAATAGCTTTTTCATACTCTTTTTGTTTATATAAAAGTACTCCAATATTATTGATAGCTTTTGAAAACTCAGGATTAATTTTAATAGCTTCTTTATATGCTTTAATTGCATTATCACTTTGTCCTGCACTTTCATAAGCAATACCAAGATTATTATATGCATTAAAGTTTTTTGGATCTCTTTTAATACAATCACTAAATGCAAAAATTGCATTTTTAAAATCACCTACTGACTTAAATGCATTACCTAAGTTATTATATGTCAAGGCATTGTGTGGATTTATTTTAATTGCTTTTACATAAGAATCAATAGATAATTTTAAGTTTCCTAAAATTTTGTAAACAATTCCTAAATTTCCTAAAGCAGTTTCATTATTTACTTCTATGTCTAAAACTTTTAAATAAATCTCTTTTGCTTTTTCAAAATCTTTATTTTCATAAGCTTCTAAAGCATCATCTAAAAGTTTTAAAACCTCTTTATTTGTAGATTTAACTCCAAAAGCTTTTGTATTTTTATGAATAGAAATAAATGTATGCTCATTTAATCTTTCATCTGAATACTCAATTGGTAATTCATCTAATTTTACTTGTTCAAACTTTTCATCTAAAAGCTCTAATACATTTATACCGTTATTAATCCAGCCTTTGTTTGTTGGTACTGCACTATTATTATTGTTAAGTACATAAAACAAAGACTCTTTTTTAAGTGCTGATTTTATTAAATCCATTTCAACTTGAGGATTCAAACAGTGTTGTAAAACCCAAATTGCATAGGCATTATCAACTCTAAAACCTTTATTTACATTTTCCTGTAACTGTTTTGGTGAAATAGCTCTAAAATTATCACTATTTACATACTCAACTGCCATCTTTCTCATAGAATCAGAAATATCTACACCAACAACTTTACAAGATGTTTTTTCAATTAACTCTTTTGCAATTCTTCCAATTCCACAACCAAAGTCTAAAATCATTTGATTTTCTTTGATTTGTAGATTTTCAATTAGAGATTCTACTAAAAAAGGTGTCTCTTTTTCCCATCTTTCATCACTTTGTAAATCACCCTCTTTAGTTAAAATAATTTTCTTTGCTTCCTCAATGTTTTGTCTATTAAAAACATGAGGAGTATATATCGTCTTATCCATTTAAATCCCTATTATTGAATATCTATAATTAATGTCACGTCAGTACCACCATCATTTAATGTGTAAGTACCACTTGTCATAGTATTTGTATTAGAATCATCTCCACCGTATTTATCACCATTTTTGTCTGTGAACTCTAGTTTACCTACGTCATCTGAATCTAATTTTAATTTTAATGTATTTGAACTATCAGTCCAGTTGCTAATTAAATCACCTGTTAATTGGTATTCAGCATTTGTTCCACCATCACTTGAATCTAATCCAACATTTAAAGTTAAAGAAGTGAAATCTAACTCTTCAATATTATCAAACGCATTTACATGTCCAAAGTTTGTATCTGAACCTATTGATGTTCCACTATTTCCAGTTAAATTAACTGTATCCCCAGTTGTTTCAGTCCCTTCACCACCATCAATAACAAATGAATCAATATTACTAAAGTCTAAAGTAAATGAATCATCTCCGCCATTACCATTGATAGCATCATTACTTCCTTCAATAGCTTGTGCCATTTCAGTTCCTAATGTAACTGTATCAGCACCATTAGCAAAATTTACACCATCTAAATTAGAAATATTTGTAAAGTCTAAATCTGCAATAGTTCCAGAATCATTAAATGTTAATGTATCAGTATCTCCACTACCAAAATCAATAGTATCTGCATTTGATAGATTTGCTATATCCATACTTACATTATCACTTCCTGCACCTAATGATACAGAGTTGAAATCATAAGTTCCAATACTTAAGTTATCAATACCTGAAGTTCCAGTAACATTTACACTATCTCCTGAAACATACTGCATTGCAGAATTTGCTTCAGTTACATCAATATTTAATGTGTTATTTGATGAATCAACAATATCAACACCTTGTGCTAATAATGTTGTGAAATCTGCAGCTTCAATATTTGCTTGAGAATCTGCAACTGTTATTGTATCACCTGAAGTAAATGAAATACCTTTAGTAGTATCATCAACACTTACAGTTAATACATTATCACTAGCATCAACTCTATCTACACCAATATCAACCATATCTTGGAATGATACAGAAGAAATGTTTGCACCAGTATCGCTAAATGTTACATTATCCCCTGAATCAAATGCAATTCCATAAGTTTTTACATCACTTACTTGAGTTTTATCTAAAGAAACTGTTCCATTATCACTTGCATTAATAGAATCAATATTTGCTTTTAATAATGAATAATTTGCATTACTTAAATTTGTACTACTTTCACTTAGTACAATACTATCAGCAGCTGTAAATACAATACCTGATGTAGAAGCTTGTGTTAAATTAATAGTTAAGTTATCACTAGTTGAATCAATTCTAACATCAGAAATACCAATACTAGCTAATTTAGTAAAAGTAGCATTTTGAATATTTACTTGAGAATCAGAAATAACAATTGTATCACTCACATCAAATGCCACACCATACGTATCTAAGTCATTAGCTTGATTTACACTTAGAGTAACATTATTATCAGTTGCATTAATAAAATCAATATTTGTTCCTAAACTTGAATAATCAGCACTATTTAAAACAGCTGAAGAGTCAACTAATGTAACTGTATCTCCTGCTGTAAAGTTTAATCCAGAAACAGCTTCAGCATGAGAAATATTTAAACTTCCCGTTGTTGAATCAAGTATTGTAGCTCCTGCATTTACAAAGTTTGTAAAGTTTTCTGCTTCTAAGGCTGTTTGAGTATCACTTACAATTACTGTACTATCAACAAAAGTTAAACCATCTAAAGCCTGAGTTACACTTACTGTAATACTATTAGTCCCACTTGCATCAACTCTATCAACACCTTTAGCTTTTAAGGCTGCAAAATCAACAGAGTTTAAATTTGCTTGAGAATCAGTTAATGTTACTTGATCCCCAGCTGTAAATGAAATACCACTTGTAGTTGCTTGCGCAACACTTACACTTAAACTATTTGATGTTGAATCAACAATATCAACACCTGCATTTACTAAGTTTGTAAAGTTTGCTGCTTCAATTGTTGCTTTTGCATCACTTACAGTTACAGTTGAATCAACAAAATTAATACCAGCTAATGCTTGAGTTACATTTACAGTAATTGAATCAGTTCCTGATACATCAATATTATCAACCCCTACACTATTTTTGAGTGTAGTAAAGTTTGCACCTGTAATATTTCCTTGTGTATCTATCACAGTTACATTATCCCCTGCATCAAATGAAATACTTGCACTATTTAAAGTATTTGCTTGAGATACTGAAATATTTACATTTGTATCAGTGGCATCTAAAGTATCAACATTTGCTCCATATGAGCCAATTCTACTTACAATATTTGCGGCTGTATCACTTACTGTTACAACATCTGCACTTGTAAAGTCAATATTTGAACTTGCTTGTGCTGCACTTAATGTTAAAGTATTATCTGTTGAATCGATATTTGTAACACCAGCACTTGCTAGATTTGTAAAGTTAGCAGCTTGAATATTTGCTGCTGTATCACTTACTGTTACTGTTGTATCAACAAATGTTAATCCACCTAAAGCTTGATCAACTGTAACTGTAATGCTATTTGTTCCATTTGCATCAACTCTATCTACATTTTTAGATGCTAATGCAGAGAAATCAACAGAGTTTAAATTCCCTTGAGTATCTACTAATGTTACTTGATCCCCTGAAGTAAATGAAATACCAGATGTTGTTGCTTGAGATACACTTAAATTCAATGTATTATTTGAAGAGTCAATATTTGTAACTCCTGCACTTGCAAGATTACTAAAGTTTGCACCTTCAATATTTGATTGTGAATCATTTACAATTACTGTTGAGTCAACAAAGTTTATACCAGCTAAAGCTTGAGTTACTGTAACTGTAATAGAATCTGTTCCAGAAACATCAATATTATCTACTCCAACATTATCTTTAAATGTAGTGAAATTAGTTCCTGTAATATTTCCTTGTGTATCTACAATAGTTACATTATCTCCAGCTACAAAAGTAGTATTAGCAGTATTTAAAGTATTAGCTTGAGATACAGAAATACTTACATTTGTATCACTAGCATCTAGGTTATCTACATTTGCTCCATATGAACCAATTTTACTTACAATATTTGTAGCTGTATCACTTACCGTTACAACATCTGCACTTGTAAAGTCAATATTTGAACTAGCTTGTGTTGCATTGATTGTTAATACGTTATCAGTTGAATCAATGTTTGTAACCCCTGCACTATCTAAATTTGCAAAGTTTGCAGCCTGGATATTTACAGCTGAATCACTAACAATTACTGTAGAATCAACAAAAGTAATTCCTGCTAAAGCTTGATTAACTGTAACAGTAATACTATTTCCACTTGATTCATCAACTCTGTCAATACCAGCAGTGTTTAATGCAGCAAAATCAACACCAACAAAATTAGCGTTTGTATCTTTTAATGTAATTACATCACTTGCTGTAAATGCCATACCAGAAGTTGCTTCTGCAACTGTAACATCTAAGTTTGTATCACTTGCATCTACTGTATTCACGCCATTTGAGTATAATGAAACAATATTACCTTCAATATTAGATGCTGTATCTAATACTGTAATTGTATTTCCATTTTTAGTAATATTTCCTGCAAACTGATTAACTTGTGCAACAGTCATAGTAGTATTACCACTTAATGAAATACTTGTAGCATCTGCTAAATTATCAGAAGTAATATTCCCAGTAACATTTGTTAATGCAATTTTATCATCACTTCCTCTAGTAATATTTGCACTTCCTAATGTTGTATATTGAGATAGAGTCATTGTTGCTGTTACAACAGAAGTTCCATCTACATCTAAATTATTTACATCAGATAAATCATAAGCTGTTAAATCATTTGTTGCTTCAATATTTAAGTTTTCAACATTTGACAATGTTCCAATAGTTGCAGTTGTTTTTACATTTAATGTATCTGTTCCAGCTCCACCATTTATCGTTGTAACGTTTTGAGATAAATTAATTGTATCATTACCATTTCTTGTATCTAAGTTGTCTAATCCACCTGCGCTTAAATTAACAGTTTCAGCTGCATTTGTTCCTGTAATTGTATCGGCACTTGAAGAATCATTAATAGTTAATGTTCCACTTAAGTTATTTGTTACAGCTGATAAATCAACTGTTCCACTTGCATTTACTGTAATATTACCTGCACCTGTGATTGTTTGATTACTTAATTGGCTTCCAGAAAGTGTTAATGTTCCAGATGTAACTTCAATAGTATCTGTATCAGCTAATGTTCCTCCAGAGAAGTTAGTATTTCCAGCAAATCTTGCAGTTTCACTTCCACTTACATTTAAGCTTGTTAAATCTGCATTATTAGTTCCACTACTCATTGTAATAATTGCATTACCAGCACCAACAATTGATTTAGTTCCCATAATTGAATCACTTACAGTTAAAGTAACTCCTGTGTTCACTGTAGTTGCAACACTATCATCTAAAGTTCCTGTAAATGTTAATGTTTCATTTACAGTAATAGATGTTAAAGCATCACCATTAATTGTTGTTAAATCAGCATCTCTTTGACCAGCAGCATCTGCAATTGTTACAGCTAAAGTTCCACCAGAAGTTTGATTAAGTGTTTGATTTGTAACAACATCAGCAGCAGCTACTACTGATACCGCATTAATTGTTGTAACAATAGAGTTTAAATTACCTGTAAATGTTTGACTTTCAGTAATTGTTGCTTTTTGTCCAGCTGTTCCTGTAATAGTTGATAAGTTTGCATTTGCATTTGCTGCTGCAATTTCAATCTCTACTTCACCAGTACTTCCCGTTTCATTTACTGTAAAGCCAGTTAACTTAGAGTAGTTAGCTGTTAATGTAGCACCATCATCAATTTGAACAATTGTTCCACTTGCAAATGTTCCTGTGTAAGTACTATCATTTGTAACTGTTACAACTTTTGTTGTTGCATTCATATGAGTTAAATCGATAGATGAATCACTATCAACTAATACTTCAATAGTTCCAGCACCATTAATTGTTGTAATTGTTGAAGCTTGATTATCAGAGATTTTCATAGTTGAACCAGAATTAACTGTTAATGTCTCAATAGATGTAATTGTTGAAGAACTCATATCAATAACACCTGCACCTGTACTTACAACTAATGTATCAGTATTTGCTCCACCATCTACACTTGTAATAACATGATCAATTGTAATAGTATCGTTACCAGCTTGAGCATCAATTACATCATTACCTGCACCAGTAACATTAATAATATCATCAGCAGTAGTAGCTGTAATATTATCATTTCCTGCAGAATCATTAATAGTAAAGTTTCCAGTAATACTATTTGTTAATGAGCTTAAATCAACAGTTCCACTTGCATTTACAGTCATATTACCTGCACCAGTAATTGTAGTAGATTTACCATCTAATTTATCACCAGTTGTAGTAACTGTAACACCAGTATTTATATCAATATTTGAATTTGCAAAGTTTCCAGTAAATGTCGAACTTCCAGTAAATTGAATAGTTTCATTTGCACCAGAATTTAATGCTAAAACATTTGTAAAGTCTGTAGAAGAGTTTCCACTAACCTCAACAACTGCACTACCTGCTCCTGTAATTGCTCTAAGTGGACTTGTAACTTGTAATTCTAACAATGTTAATGTTCCAGTATTTACAACAAAATTGTCAACAGGTCCTAAATCTTTTGGTGTTAAATCAACTGTATTATTAACAACTAATTCAATTGTTCCTGAACCAGTTTTTGTAATATTTCCAAAATCATGATCATCTGGTGTAGTTGTTGCAACAATTTGAAGTTTACCAGTACTATTTGTATTGATAGTCATAGTTTGGTCATCTAAGTTTGTTGCACTAATAGTTGCTGTTTCTCCATCAGGAACTTCAATAGTTTCAAAACCAATTAATGTAACACCAGTTAAATCAACAGAACCAGTTAAACTTAATGTATCTGTTCCAGCTCCTGCGTTTAAAGTATCAATATTTGTTGTACCAGTGTAATTAAACGTATCATTATTTGAACCTGTAATAATTGTTTCAATATCTGTTAATGTTGAATTATTTCCATTATTTACAAATGCAATAGGATTTGTTCCATTAATAGTTACAGTTGATGCATTTGCTTGAAGTGTTGATAAATCAATGCTATCAACATGAGCAGATGAACCTGTAAAGTTTTCAAAATTAGAGAATGTATCATTACCATCTCCTGTTGATGTACCAGAACCAACACCATTTAATGTAATTGCAACACTTGATGTAGCACCTGTATAAGATAATGTATCTGTTCCAGTTCCACCAACCATTGAGTTATCTGAATCATCACCTTCAACTGTATTAGTTCCATTACCTACTCTTACATGCTCAACATTTGTAATAGTATCTGTACCTTCACCAGTAGCACTTCCAGTATCACCTCTTAAACTTACATTTACAGATGAACTTGCATCAAACTCTACCCAGTCATCTTCACTGTTACCACCATCAATTGTATCATCACCTAATCCACCTCTTAGTGTATCAGCTCCGTTTTCACCATATAATGAATCATTACCAGCATTACCAGATAAGATATCTGCACCATCTCTACCAAAGAATACATTATCTTCATTATTACCAGTTATTGAATCACCATTTGAAGTTCCTATAAATCCTTCTACATTAGAAATAGTATCCTGACCTGTTTCAACTCCACTAGTACCATATGTAAATTGTGCACCATTATCTAATAATGTAATATTTAAAGCAGATGTTTTAGAACTAAAGTCAATAATATCTGTATTTGCATTACCATTAATTACATCATCACCATCATTAAGAGATGTAAGAATAGTATCATCACCATTTCCAGCAGAAATATTATCATCACCAGTACCACCATCAATAGTATCTTCATCTGCTCCAGCGTAGATTCTATCATCTCCACCTTCAGCATTAATAATATCAGTACCTTTTTCACCATAAATAGTATTTACTAAGTCATTACCAGTAATTGTATCTTTTGCATCACTACCAATTACATTTTCAATATTTGTAACTGTATCTACTTCTCCTGAACTTCCAACAGTTACAGTTGCATTACCTGATGCATTTAAATTGATAATAATAGAATCACTTCTATTTTCATAACTTACATAATCACCATTAGTTTGTCCAGTAGTTCCTCCATCAATAGTGTCATTACCTTCTCCACCACTTAATGTATCATCACCAGAATCACCATTTACAATATCTGCTCCAGCTCCTGCATTAATAATATCATTACCATCATTACCATATATAGAGTTATCTTCAGAAGTACCAGTAATATTATCATTACCTGTTCCGCCTCTTACATCTTCAAACTCTCTAATTGTTTGGTTTGCACCATTTACATTTGCATTATCATTTAATTGAATCGTAGTATCTGCACTTACATTTGAATAGTCCAGTAAATCTTTATCATCTCCACCATTATAAGTATCAGTTCCTAATGAAGCATATACTGTATCATCTCCACCATATGTGTTAATAATATTAGATGACGAGTTACTTGTAATAGTATCAACTAAAGTTGTTGCATTTACTCTTTCTATACTAGATACATTTTGTGTATTACCAAAGGCATCAATTACATTATTAGAAGATGATGTTAAATCAACAGTAACACCTTGAGTTCCTTCTTTAAAAATTAATGTATCAGTTCCATTTCCACCAATAATTCTATCAGTACCCTCTTCATCGTAGATAATGTCATTTTCATTTCCACCATCAAGTGTATCATCACCAATACCACCCATTAACCTATCGTTATTTGAGCTTCCATACAGAGTATCATTACCAACACCACCATATAAAGAGTCATTTCCAGAACCACCATTTAATGTGTCATTTCCATCCATACCAACAAGAATATCATTACCATTGTTTCCGGCAACATTGTTATTGGCATTGTCTCCAACAAATGTATCTGCATAATCAGTTAAATAGAATGTTTCAAAATCAACATTACCATCACCTTTTTGGTATAAGTAATCTTTTTGCCCTCTACCATCAGTAATCTCTACAAATGTGTGAGAACCATCACTTAATGAGTTTAATCCGTTTACTGTAATTGATGTAGTAGTTGCATTTAATGTATTATTATCAGTAAAGTCGAAGTTAGAATCATAACTTCCTGTTTGTAGGATAATTTTTGAACCTTGATTTTCACCTACTTCATTATCATAATCTAAAATATCCGTTCCATTACCACCAATTAATGTATCACTACCGTAGTTTGCATAAGCTCTATCGTTTCCATCACCTAAATCATATACATCATTACCATCTCTACCTCTTACAAAGTCCGAACCTCCATACATAATGAATGTATTTGCATTATTTGTTCCCCATGCAGTTCTAGAAGCTGTACTTGTAGTTGAATCAAGTAGATTTTCAATATTAGATAAAGTTGAGTTTGCATTTACATTATATGTATGACTTGCATTTGATAAATCAACATGAGACTCTACATTTTCTAAGCTCAACCAGTTAGAACCACCTTCACCATTTAGAACATCTGCTCCATTTGATAAAAGAATAGTATCATCCCCATCTCCTGTTTGAATAGAGTTATCATTTGAATCTCCACCAATAGTATCTGCAAAACTAGTACCAGTTATATGCTCAATATTTGTAATGTAATCTTTATCTCCAAACCCATCATTTTGAACAGCATAAGTGGCATTATTTCCAAGTGTTTGAGTAACTGACAAGTCTACATTTACTCCATTTAAAGCATTTGTAAATACTAATCTATCTCCAGTTGAGTGAGTTCCACCATCTAAGTAGTCATCTCCTCTACCACCACTTAAAGTATCATCACCACTTAAACCAAATAACGAATCAACATAATTATTTCCATTATCTGTTCCAGTATAACCAGTCATAGTATCTGTAAGACCTGTACCTTTGATAACTTCAATATGATCAGCTAATGTATCAGTTCCATCAGCTCCAACATCAATAGTTGCTCCAACATCATTGATTGTTGCTGTAATACCAGTATGAGTTACAATTTGCTCTTCATATGTTAATGTGTCTTTTCCAGTTCCACCAGTAATATTATCATTACCAGTTCCAAAGAAGAATGTATCATCTCCTTCATCACCATTTATAATATCATTACCAGTTCCACCTCTAATAGTATCGTTTTCAGATCCACCAGAAATAGTATCGTCGTTATCTCCACCAAGGATTGTATCAGCTCCAGCACCACCTTCAATAGAGTCATTACCTTCTTTACCGTCAATACTATCAGCACCATCTCCACCAATTAATGTATTAACTGAAGCAGAACCATAAATAGTATCATCACCAGTAGAACCAATGATTTTTTCAATATCATCACTGATTTTATCTTCATTACCAAATCCATCATCAATAGCTTTGTCTTGTGCTAAATCTATAACAACTTTAGTTCCACCACCAGCAACAACATTTGTATAATCTAAAACATCATTACCAGTTCCACCAATAAATGTATCTACACCTTGAGATCCTAAGAATGTATCATCACCTTTATAACCATCTAAGATATTAATCTCACCTGCTGCATCACTACCTTTGATAGTATCGTCATTTTTAGTACCTACTATATTTTCAATACCTTCAACACTATCAAATCTACTATTATCACCAACTACTTGAATCTCTTGCTCGTTGTTAGTTGTAGCTGTATTATCATCCCTTGATAAATCTACATTAATAGCAGTTGAATCTGTAATATAACTATAATCTACTGTATCAGAGCCTGCATTAGCATGAGTAGTTCCATCAAAAGTACCACCATAAATAACATCACCATCTAATCCACCTAAAACAGTATCATTATTGTTTCCACCAACTAATACATCAGCTCCCGCTCCACCAATTAATAAATCATTTCCATTATTACCAACAAGAGAGTTAACTTCATCACCACCAATTAATGTGTCATTATAGTTTGAACCTAATACATCTTGAATATCATATAATTTATCTGTACCTTGTCCTGTAGCTGTTTGAACAGCAATAGTTGTTGTCATTTCGTTTGCTAATTCAATATTACTATCTGTAGAAGATAAGTTAAGTGTAATTCCAGCACCAGAGCCAGTATAATCTACCACGTCTCTATCAGAATCAGTACTTGTAATATTTTGTGCATTACCATAGATGTAATCATCACCTAATCCACCAGCAAATGTATCAGCACCAGTTTGACCAACTAATGTATCACTTCCAGCTCCACCATCAATAGTATCTCCAGAAGCTCCACCATCAAGTAAGTTGTTATTAGCATCACCAGTAATTGTATCAACAGAGTTTGTACCAATAATATTTTCGATTCCATCAATATACTCTGCATTTCCAAAACCATCATTTTGTACTCTATATGTTCCAGCAGTTCCTAAAGTTTGTGTTGTAGATAAGTCAACTTTTAATCCTTGTGTTCCATCACTAAAGTCAATAGTATCAGTTCCAACACCACCATCTAAGTAATCAACACCTTCAAGACCTTTTAATGTATCATTACCAGCGTTACCAATAAGTGTATTATTTTCATCATCACCAGTAATATTATCAGCTAAACTTGTACCAGTTACATTTTCAATTTGTTTTAATGTATCTGTTTTACCATTTGATAAAGCAGTACCTTCAGCATCATTTGAAGCATTATTATCTGTATCTAAATCAACAGTAACACCACTTGCTAAATCAGAGAAATCAGCTGTATCTTCATCTGCTCCACCATCAATAACATCTGCATCTTCACCACCTCTAATAGTGTCATTTCCTGCACCAGTTATAATAGTATTTGATTCACTATCACCATAAATAGTATCATCACTTGCTCCACCAATGATATTTTCAATACCATCTAAGAACTCTTTATTTCCATAACCATCATTTTCAACTCTATATGTATCAGAACTACCATCAGTTTGTGATTTAGTCATATCAACAACAACAGAGTTTCCACTAGAACTAAAGTCAGCTGTATCAGTACCAGTTCCACCAATTAACTTATCAGCTCCATCAAGTCCAACAAGGTAATCATTTCCAGCTTGTCCATTTAAAGTATTATCAGTATTATTACCAGAGATATAATCTCCTTTATTCGAACCAATAACATTTTCAATATTTGTAATAGTATCTGTTCCATACTCATTATGAATTCTTTGAGCAGAAGTATTAGATAAGTCAATTTCAATACCTAAATACGCATCACTAGAAGTTGTATCAGCTCCGCTTCCATCAACATCTCTTGTGTCACCTGTATCATCATTAATAGAAATTGTTGTGAAGTCTAATGTATCAGAAGTTCCATTTACAGTAGCACCATCTGTATCATCTCCATCAATAATATCATCTCCTGAACCTGCATAGATATAATCATTTCCTGCACCACCTTCAACAAAATCATTTCCAGCTAATTCAGAGATTGTATCATCACCTGCAAGACCTTTTAATGTATTATCCCCAGTACTACCAGTAATATTATCTTGCTCTCCGCCAAGGTTAGAACCTGTAATATTTTCAATACCACTGAATGTATCTGTTCCAATTGATCCACCAACAGCAAATGAGTTTGCAATATTTGCTTGAACTGAGGCACTTTCATTACTATAATCAGCTGTATCATTACCATTACCACCAACTAAATTATCGTTTCCAGCTCCACCAATTAAAGTATCATCACCTTCACCACCAGTTAATGTGTCAACTCCAGCTCCACCATCTAATGTATCGTTTTGATCACCACCATATAATTTATCGTCATCATCTCCTCCTAGGATATGATCAACTCCTGTTCCACCATAAATAGTATCAAGACCTATTCCACCAATTAGTGTTTCAGTACCAGTAGCATTTGCTCCACCTTCAATATAATCATTTCCAGCAGCTCCATCAATATAATCAATACCAGCATCACCAAATAAACTATTTATATTTGCATCACCAGTAATTGTATCAGCTGACGTAGTACCAATAATATTTTCTATATTTACAATTGTGTGGTCATTTGTATTAGCACCAACTTTTACATTTGCAGCTGTAGTATCATTTAAAGTAACTTCAATTCCAGAAGCTAAAGCACTGTAATCAACTGTATCACTACCTTTACTTGAATCAGCTTCATTTCCACCATCAATAGTATCACCTGTAAATTCGCTACCTTCAAATACATCATTACCAGCAGAACCAAACATATTATCTGCACCTGCTCCACCAATTAATGTATCATCACCTGTTCCACCATCTAAGTAATCAGCACCTGCTGCACCACTTAAAGTATCAGCTCCACCATTACCTAATAATGTATTATTTGCACTATCACCAGTAATTGTATCGTTTGCACTACCACCTGTTACATTCTCAATATTTCTAATTTGGTCATTTGAATCACCAGAGATATTTACTGTTGCTAAAGTTGATGTATTTAGTGTTACGTTAATTGCTGAGTTTCTTGAAGAGTAATCAACTGTATCACCATTTGTTTCACTTGTATTTGCTCCACCATCAATAATATTTGTAACACCTGTTGCAGTTACAAAAGTATCATCATATTGTGAACCTAATACATTTTCAATAGAAGTTAAAGTATCTACAACTCCACCATTTTCAGTTGCAGTTCCAGCACTTAAATCTACAGAAACCCCTGTAGTATTGTCATAATCATATCTAACCTCATCAGTTCCTAATCCACCGTTAATAGTATTTACTAAAGCACTACCAGTAAATGTATCATTACCAGAAGTTCCAATTACATTTTCAATTCCATTAATAGTATCATCATCACCTGTTAATACATCAACAGTTGTATCTCCACTTGCTGCTAAATTAACAACAATTTTATTTGAGTTATCCGTAATAACACTATAGTCAATAGTATCACTATCGCTTCCACCAATAATAGAATCACTTCCATCACTTGCATTTGTTGCAATAAATGTATCATTACCTGCACTACCAACTAATGTATCAGCTCCAGCATCACCATAGATTATGTCATTTCCAGCTTCACCATCAATGCTATCATTTTCACTTCCACCATGAAGTTCGTCATTGTTATTTCCACCAAGTAATGTATCAGCACCTTCTTGTCCGTATAAAGTATCATCTCCACCCATACCACTTAAAGTATTAGTTTCGTTGTTACCAGTAATAGTATCACCTTCTAAGTTTGAACCAACTACATTTTCAATTCCATATAACTCATCATTACCCTGGTCTGCACTACTTGCAGTACCTTTTGCATCACCATTAGCAAGATTTACAGTCATACCTTTAATTGCTTGTGAATAATCTACTGTATCAGTTCCACTATCAGTTGTAGAATCACCACCATAAACAATATCTATTTTATTATCAGCTTGCTCAAATGTAATTACATCATCACCAGCTTCACCATAGATTGTATCAGCTCCTAATCCACCATTGATTTCATCATTATTCGCTCCACCGTAGATAATATCATCTTCAGATTCACCAAGAATTGAGTCAGCACCATCTTCACCATAGATTGTATCTTTACCAGTACCACCTTTTAGTTCATCATCACCATCACCACCTCTAATGAAGTCATCACCAGCTTTACCATCAATTGTATCATCACCAGAGCTTGAACTATTAGCTTCATTTGCTCCACCATATAAGAAGTCACTTCCATCTTGACCGAAGATTTGGTCATTTCCACCCATACCTTCAACTCTATTTAGGTTTTGATCTCCTGTTAATACATCAGCTTGATTTGTTCCAACTAAGTGTTCAATTCCATTTAATGTATGAGTTTGTCCATTAATAGTTACAGTTACAGTTGAACCTGATTCTAAATCAATTGTTACACCTTGAGATGTAATACCATTATAATTAACAGTATCAAAGTCATCTCCACCAATAATTACATCACCACTATTAGTAACATCATTATCACCAACTAAGAACAGGTCATCACCAGCTCCACCATCAAGTTTATCAGCTCCTGCTAAACCTTGAAGTGTGTCATTACCTGCATTACCAATTAATGTATTAGCATTGCTATTACCAGTTAAAGTATCATCATTTGATGTTCCTGAAATATTTTCAATTCCATATAATCTATCTGTATAAACTGAAGCTCCAGCTGTAGTTGTTACTACTGCATTTGAATAAACATTTCCATCATTTGCAGTTGTATTTAAATCAGCTACAAGTTTATTACTAGAGTTTAATGAATTACTATAATCAACTGTATCTCCTACAGTATGTGAGTCTGTATGTGTTCCAGCAGAAACATTTCCACCAAAAATAAAGTCATTTGCAGCAGAACTTACGAAAGTATCATTTCCAGCTCCACCTTCAAGTGAGTTAATATCTGAACTACCTGTAATATTATCATTACCAGCTCCACCAATAGCATTTTCAATAGAGATTAATGTATCAGTATCATTTGCATCAACTACAGCACTTCCTGTAGTTAAATTAATAGTTACATTTTTAGAAGTTAAATAATCATATGAAACAGTATCGTACTCAATGCTTGATTCACTTTGACCTTTATTAAATCCATAAATAGTGTCATTCCCAACATTACCAGATAATAAATCAGCTCCTGCTCCACCTTGAAGCTCATTTGCCGCAGCATTTGCAATAATAGTATCATCACCTGCTCCACCAATGATATTTTCAATATCTTTGATGATGTCATTATCTCCACCATTTACACTTACTTGCCAAGAATCATTTCCACCAGCACCATCAAAATCATGTGTTGCAGCAGTACTTAAATCTACTGTAATTGCATTTGATGAACCTAAAGCAGAATAATCTAATGTATCAACATCACTAGAACCATCATATCTATCAATACCATCACTTGCACTTGTAGCAACAATAGTATCATTTCCAGCTCCAGCTAATACTGTATCAGCTCCATCTCTAGCTTCCACATAATCATTTCCAGCTTGAGTAGTAATAACATTTGTTGAAGAGTTTGCATAAATAGTATCAGCTGTAAAGTTTGAACCTAATACATTTTCAATCCCATATAATTCATCAATACCTTGACCTTGATCTCCAGTTGATCCAACTGATTTACCTTCAATTGAGCCATCAGTAGCCAATCCTCCAGCGGCAGCTAGGTCTAAGTCAATAGTAAGTGTTTCAAGAGCATTTGTATAATCAACTGTATCTACACCACTATCTGCATTATTATCACCACCATAGATTTTATCACTTCCAAGTCCACCAGTTAAATAGTCATTTCCTGCTTGTCCCATAAGTGTGTCATCACCAGAACCACCAAGTAATGTATCATTATCATTTCCACCAAATAGTCTATCTATTCCAGCTTCACCCTCTAAGATATCATCACCATCATTACCTACAAGTGAGTTATTTTGAACATCACCTTTAATAGAATCGCTATCATTTGTACCATTTACGTGTTCAACATTTAAAATAGTATCTGTACCAGCTTGACCTCGTACATTTACTATTGCATCATTTGCACCATCTAATGTAACAGTTATACCATTTGTTGAATTATTTGCATCATCAGCAATTACTGAGTAATCTACCCAGTCGCCAGTACCAAGTCCACCATCAAAGTAATCAGCTCCATCATCACTCCATGAGTCTAAAGTACCATCATTATTTGTATCAGTACCTGCAATAAATGTATCATTACCAGCATTTGTAACAATACTATTATTAGCACTAGAACCTGTTACAGTATCATTTTGCGCTGTACCTATAACATTTTCAATATCTAAAATAGTATCACTATCTCCTGCTGTAACAGTTTGTGCTGATGTTGTACTTAAGTTTACATCAACTCCATTTGAAGAGTAGTGTTCGTAAGAAATAGTATCAACATCACCATTACCATCTACAGTATTTGTTGCATTGTCTTCATTCATTCTAAATGTATCTTTTGCAGATCCACCTAAAGCATTTTCAATAGATACTAAAGTATCTGTTTCTGTTGAAGTTTCAGCTTCATTATTTTTAAAGTCAACTGTAACTGATACTGTTTTTTCAGTATATGAAGCTGTATCATTACCAGCTCCACCATCAATATAATCATTACCAGCTTGACCACTAATAGTATCATTACCAGCAAGACCTCTTAATGTATTTTTATCAGAGTCCCCAGTGATTGTATCATTACCAGCACTTCCTGTAATATTTTCAATCTCTTTTAAATAATCCGTTGTAGTTACAATTCCATCTTGATAAATTTGAGCTGCATAGTATCCATCTGCATCAGGAGTTGAAGTTAGGTCAACTACTACTTTATCATTTGCTTCATCTCCACCATCTACATTTACACCAGTATATGAGATGTTATCTCCAAATAGTTCATTTCCAGTATTACCATCAAATTTATTTGAAACTGTAAGTTTTGAAACAAAAGTGTCATCATGTGTAGAACCAATTGCATTTTCAATACCAAATAATCTATCAGTTCCTTCACCAGTTGCTTGATTGTTTACGAAGTCAACAGTTACACCATTAGTAGTATTTTCATAAGTTACCGTATCACTATCACCAAATACTGGGTTATCATAATCAGTACTTCCAAAGATTCCACCATAAATATCATCATTGTTTGCACCACCACTAATAGTGTCATTTCCATATCCACCATAAATAGTATCTGTTCCATCTTCACCGAAGATTGTATCATCACCATCAGTGTTTGAGTGAGCTGTATCATCACCATGAATAATATCTGCTTCAGAACCACCTCTTAAGATATCTGCACCTAATCCACCATAGATTAAATCTTCTCCTGCATCACCTCTAATAGTATCATTATCAGCTCCACCATCAATAGTATCTACACCAGACCCAGCAATAATTACATCATTTCCAGCTTCACCAAAAATAGTATCTAAACCAGCATCTGAACCACCAATAATTGAGTCATTACCAGCTCCACCATAAATAGTATCATCACCAGCTCCACCATCTAAGATTTCATAATCTGTTGCAGTTGTTGCATTGTTCGTATTATTTCCACCGTAAATCTCATCATTTCCAGCTTCACCGAAGATTGTATCTGTACCTTCTGCACCTGTTAAAATATTTTTAGAAGAGTTACCAGTAATTCTGTCTTTTCCAGCCGTTCCTGTAATATCTTCAATATGATTTACTGTATCTGTATCAACTGATGTGTCATCACTTGTTTGTTTAATAACTAAAGAGTTACTAGAAAGGTTTGCATCTAAATAGTATGTATTAGTAATTGAACTATAATCAATTCTATCTCTTAGTCCATCATTAGCTGCATTTGTATCACCCTCAATTACATCATTACCATTATTTACATCATTAATAAAGAATGTATCATTTCCAGCTCCCCCAACAAGTGAGTTATTATCAGCATTACCAGTAAAGCTATCATCCCCAGTAGTTCCCGTAATGTGTTCAATGTTGTATAAAGTATCAGTTACAGTTCCACCAATAGTTACTGTTCCAGAAGTTAGGTTTGCAACAATAGGGTTTGATGAATCAGAGTAATCAACTTTATCATTTTCATCACTTGATTGTTCTGCATTTGGATTTGATAAATCAGTTGTTCCACCATTAAATGTATTTGCTACTGAATTATTACCTTTAAATGTATCTGCATGAGCTGAACCAATTACATTTTCAATTGAAACTAATGTATCATTTCCTTGTGATGCACTAATAAATTGTGAACTTCCATCAATTCCAAGGTTTACATTTACACCTTCACTAGAGTTTGAGTAGTTTGCAGTATCACCAGTAGATGTATTAGTTCCACCATCTAAGTAATCATCACCACCCGCACCTTCAAGAATATCATCACCTGCTTCACCTTTTAATGTATTATTTGAAGCATTTCCTGTTAAAGTATCATTACCAGCACTTGCTGTAATGTTTTCAATAGAAGTAAATGTATCTGTTGCACTTGTAGCAGTTCCACCAGAATTACCTGTAATAGTTGCAGTATTTAATGTTGCTACAACTTTATCAACTGTAACATCATCAACATCTAACGAACTATAATCAACTGTATCACTTCCTGTATTACCATTAAAACTGTTATTAACTGAATAGTTTGTTTTAAATGTGTCACCTGCTGTTGAACCAATTACATTTTCAATAGAAACTAATGTATCACTTCCTTGATCTGCACCAATAGCCTGAGAAGTTCCATCAATACCTAAGTCAACTGTAACTGCTCCACTTGCACTTGCGTAGTTTGCAGTATCAGTTCCTGAACCACCATCAAGTCTGTCATTACCAGCCCCACCAGTTAAAGTATCATTTCCTTGCATACCTTGTAGCGTATTATTAGAAGAATTACCAGTGATATTATCTGCTAATTGTGAACCAACTACATTTTCAATATTTGAAATAGTATCATCATGCCCTGCACCACTTACATCAACAGTTGCTGTGTTTGATCCTTCTGCTAAAGTAACAGTAATTGAATTAGAATCTAATGCATTATAATTAACAGTATCTCCATTTGTGTGAGAACCACCATCAATTACATCAGCTCCATCAGTTGCAGATGTTGCTATAAATACATCATCTCCAGCTTCACCTTTTAGGTTATTTACATCATTACTTCCAGTAATAGTATCATCTCCAACTCCACCTACGATATTTTCAATATCATATAATGTATCTGTATCACTACCACTTACAACAGCAGATCCAGCATCTGTTGATAAATTAACAACAACTTTATCAGAACCATTAGTTAAATACTCATATGAAACTGTATCAGAGTTTGAATCATCAGTTCTATTCTCTAATCCACCATAAATAGTATCGTTTCCACCTCTACCCATTAAAGTGTCACTATTGTTATTACCAATTAATACTTCTGACGTAGCAGAACCGTATATAGTATCATTTGAAGTAGTACCTAAGATTTCTTGGATATTTGTTAAGTTATCACTTGAACCATCACCATCATCTGAAACCTCTGTAGCATTTTCCATATCAACTACAATTTTTGCTCCAGCATTTGAATAATCAGCTCTGTTAGTACCAGATCCACCATCTAATGTATCAGCTCCAGCTCCACCACTTAATGTATCATTTCCTGCGCTACCATTTAAAATATTTGCACTAGCATCACCTTTGATTACATCATTTCCAGCAGTTCCAGTTACATTTTCTATATTTTTTATAAAGTCATTTGATGAATTATTTACATTTACAGTTACATAACCATTTGCATCAGGTGTAGCTGATAAATCTACATTAATATTATGTGTTGAACCAAAGACTGAGTAGTCAATAGTATCACCATTGTTATTCTCTTGTCCCTCTTCACCATCATAGTAATCAACACCATCATCACCATCTTCTAATGTTTTATCTCCATTATCATCAAGACCTGCTTTAAATGTATCATCACCATCACCACCAACTAATGTATCATTTCCACCAGCACCAACAATAACATCATCACCGATATTTCCATCTAATACATTAGAGTCATTATCTCCACCAATATAATCATCAGAAATAGTTCCCGTGATATTTTCAATATTTTTAAGTTTATCTTGTTCAGTACCTAATACAGCTGTTGCAAAACCATTAACATCTTGGGCCATTAAATTAATATCAACTGCTGTTGATTTTGATGAATAGTCAATAGTATCTCCACCATTAGTTTCAGCACCTTCACCACCATCAATAGTGTCGTTTCCATCTCCACCACTTAATTGGTCACTACCAGTACCACCATAAAGTGTATCGTTATCATCTCCACCACTTAATTGGTCATCTCCATCTCTACCATAGATAATATCTTCACCAGATTCACCATTGATTGTATCATTACCCGTTCCAGACTCTATAGTATTTTCATCATGGATTGCATCTCCACCGTAAAGTGTATCGTTATCATCTCCACCTCTGATGAAGTCATCACCTGCTCCACCTTTGATAATATCGTCACCACTATCACCTCTTAGACTATCTGCACCTGTTCCACCTTCTAGTGTATCAGCTGAAGCACCACCTTCTAGTGTATCTTCTCCAGCATTACCAATAATGATATTTTTTAATCCATCTCCAATAATAGTGTCATCACCAGCACCAGCAATTACATTTTCTACTTTTTTAACTGTATCATTTGTACCATTTGTAATAGTTGCTGTAACAGTTGAATCTGTATCTAATGTAATTGATAAGTTTTGATTTGAAGCTAAAGACTCATATGAAATTGTATCCTTACTACCACTTCCACCATCTACAGTATCAGCACCATCACTAGCACCCATAATAAATGTATCATTACCAGCATCACCTTCAAGAACATCATCTCCAGCTAAACCATCAATAATATCAGTGCCATCAGCACCTTTGATTGTATTAGCACCTGCTGAACCAACTAAGATATCTGAATAAGCTGAACCAGTAATATTTATAAAGTTATTAATAGTATCTGTATCGTTGTTACCATCAGTATCTGTATCAGTTCCTGTTGATATTGCACTATTTGCTGCTAAGTTATTTGAATCATATGTATATGTACTTCCAGATAAATTTACATTTACTCCTGAACTAACACTTGCAAATGAAACTGTATTATTTCCAGATCCACCATCTAAATAATCATCACCATCAGAACCATCAATAGTATCGTTTCCACCATTACCTAAAATAGTATTAACTGAGCTATTACCTGTTAATTCATCAGCTCCAGTATTTGAACCAGTGATATTTTCAATATTTGCAATTGTATGGTTTGTAGTATCTGTTCCAACTTGAACAGTTGTGTTTGATCCATTTTCAGCTAAGTTAACAGTAATTTTTGAAGCTACATTTGTATAATCAACAGTATCACCATCAGTTTCACTACCGCTTCCACCATTAATTACATCATCTTTAAATTCACTTCCTTTAAATACATCATCACCTGCACCACCTTGAAGATTATCAGCACCAGCATTTCCAATTAAAGTATCATTACCAGCTCCACCATCTAAAACATTGTCTTCAGCATTACCAGTTAATGTATCATTATTATTAGTTCCTGTGATATTTTCAATATTTCTTAATGTATTACTTTGATTTGTAGTTGTTCCATCTGTAACAATTGCATTTGCACTTGAAGTATTAGATAAATCTACATTTACTCTATACGATCCAGTAATACCACTGAAATCTACTGTATCTTTATTTGAAGCATCATCAATATCTGTTTGAGCTGCATTTGATCCATCAAGTTCGAAACCATCAATTAAATCATCACCATCACCTAATGAAACTATAAATTTATCATTACCCGTTCCACCAAATAGTGAATCATTTCCATTTGCTCCATTGATAGTATCATTTCCACCAAGACCATTAATAACATTTGCATTTGCATCACCTGTTAAGTTATCTGCTAAATTTGAACCTTCTAAGTTCTCAAAGTTTTTAATAGTATCTGTACCATCATTTCCAGTATTGTTTGTTTCTACTCCAAGATTTACACTAACTCCTGCAATTGCATTTTTGTAAGTTAATGTATCAACTCCAGCTCCACCATCTAAAGTATTGTTACTTACATTACCTTCAATAGTATCATTAGATGATGTACCAATTACATTTTCAATTGAGTTATATCTATCAACAGCACCACTTCCATCAGTACCACTTCCATTTCTTAAACTAACATCTACTGAACTTGAATCTGTAGCATATGAAACCGTATCACTACCAGTACCACCAATTAATGAATCAGCTCCAGCTCCACCTACTAAAATATCATCTCCAGCCGCACCATCTAAAGTATTATCAGCTCCATCACCAACAATAGTATCATCATTAACACTTCCAAGAACATCATCAAAGTTTGATAAAGTATCTGTACCAATTGCTACACCCGTTGCAGAGCTTGCAGCAATATTATCAGCACTTCCATCTCCAGTAATATCTGTTGAAATAGAAGTTCCTAAATTTACGTAAACAGAAGAAGATGAATTTTCATATGAAACTGTGTCATTTGTACCACTAAATCCATTTAATGTATTATCTGCACTATCACCTTCAATTGTGTCAGTTCCTGCACTTCCAATAATATGTTCAATATTTGTTAATTGGTGATCATTTGAACTATTTGCAACTGTAACATTTGCTAGACCTGTATCATTTAAAGATACTTTAATTCCATTTGCATTACTTAAAGCAGAGTAATCAACTGTATCATTACCTCTTGATGTATCAGCTTCACTACCACCATCAATAACGTCTCCAGTTGTGTCTCCTGCAGTTGCTGTTTGAATAAATGTATCAGCACCTGCATTACCATATAAAGTATCTGCTCCACCATTACCTGTAAGTTTGTCATCACCAGCATTACCAGTTAAAACATTTCCTTGATTATCACCTATTAATGAATCAGCTAAGTCTGACCCAATAACATTTTCAATAGAAACTAAAGTATCACTTCCTAATCCACCACCAACATTTTGAGCGCCAGCAGTATTAAGATTTACAGTAACACCAGTTGTTGTAGCATCTGAGAAATCAGCTGTATCTGAACCATTACCACCATTGATATAATCATTTCCTGTTCCACCTTTTATAGTATCATTATCATCTTCACCATATAAAGAGTCATTTCCAGCTTGGCCGTTGATTTCATCGTTTCCACTACCACCTTTTAAAGTGTTAGAGTTTCCATCTCCATCAAAAGTATCTGCAAAATTTGAACCTTGAATAATATCAATATTTTTTAATTCATCACTACCACCATTGTTTTTAGTAACTTGAGTTGCATTATTTAAATCAACTGTTACAAACGAAGACTGGTTAGAGTAATCAGCCACATCTTCAGTTCCAGTTCCACCATCTAATATATCATTACCTGCACTTGATTTTAATGTATCGTTTTGTGCTCCACCAAATAATGAGTTATTTGAGTTATCACCAGTAATTGTATCAACAGCATCTGAACCAATTACATTTTCAACAGATGCAATAGTATCAAGTTGAGAGTTATCTCCAAATACATTTTGAGATGTTAAAACTGATAAATCAACTGTAACTGATTTAGAACCAGAATAATCAACTGTATCAGTTCCTGTATTACCAATAATTGAGTTAGTACCAGCTCCACCACTTAAAGTATCATCTCCAGCTCCACCATCTAAGTGGTCATTACCAGCATCACCACTTAATGAGTCGTTTCCATCATTACCAAATAAGCTATCATCATTATCTCCACCAGATAACTTATCGTAACCATTTCCACCACTTAAATAGTCATTTCCTGCAGCACCAACAAGTGAGTCATCTCCATCAAGACCTGTAAATGTATTATTTGCTCCATCACCTACAATAATATCTTCAATAGTTGAGTTATTACCATCGTTATAGTTTGTACCAATGATGTTTTCTACATTTGTAAGAGTATCATCATCTCCACCAAATACATCAACACTATTAGATGCTAAATCTACAGTAATTTTGTGGTTATCAAAATCACTTCCTGAATAATCAACAGTATCATTATTTGCTCCACCGTCAATATTATCATTTACTGTATTTCCTGAATCTATGGCATCAGCTTGGAAACTTGCAATAATAGTATCATCACCATCATTACCATTAATTTCATCATCTCCAGCTTCACCTAATAAGCTGTCATTTCCTGCTCCACCATTTAGTGTATCATTACCTGCTCCACCTTTTAATAAGTCTTGCGCATTTCCACCACTGAATACATCATTTTGATTATCTCCAGTCATTGTATCTTCAAAATTAGTACCAACAATTTCTTCTAAGTTAACAACACTATCTGTACCATTAGTATTTTTGTTAACTGTATAGTCTTTAGTTCCTGAAGCAGTAGTTACAATAATTTTTTGAGTTTGGTTAGAGTAATCAGCTTTATCATTATCTCCGCTTCCTCCGCCATCAAGAATATCATCTCCTGAACTTGACTTTAATGTATCATCTCCAAGTCCACCAAAGATTGAGTTGTCTGATGTATTTCCTGTAATAGTATCATTGTGTGCTGTTCCTACTACATTTTCAATATTTGAAATTACTACATCATTATTAGCGTCACCATCAGTATCTTGTGCTCCACTTTGTGATAAATCTACTGAAATTTTTTGTGTTCTATCTGAGAAATTAACTACATCTGTATCTAATCCACCATCAAGGTAGTTTAATTCAGAGTTTGTCCCTGCAAATAATGTATCATCTCCAGCTTGCCCTAGAAGTGAGTTAACTCCTGCTTCACCTTTTAATGTATCATCTCCAGTTCCACCATCTAGTGTATCATTTCCAGTTCCACCGTAAAGGGTATCATTATCAGCATTACCATAAATAGAGTCATTTCCAGCTCCACCTGTAATTGAATCATCTCCAGCATTTCCTGATAATGTATCGTTATCATCTCCACCATCAATTGAGTCGTTTCCTAATCCACCATCAAGGATATCATTTCCACCTAATCCTGATAATGTATCATTTCCTGCCATACCATTAATAGAGTTTGCTAAGCTTGAACCTGTGATTTCATCACCTGTTGAAGTATTGTTTGTTCCTATAATATTCTCAATATTTGATACTCTATCATCATCACCATTTGCTACTGTGATTGTTCCTGTATTTAAGTTTGCATTGATTGCATTTGCATCAAAGTCACTTCCAGAGTAATCAATTGTATCTACTCCTGATTCTCCATTGATTGTATCATTGAACGTATCATCACTATCTGCATTAGATGCTTGGAAGTTTGCAGTGATTTTATCATCTCCAGAACCAGCTGTAATTGTATCATCTCCAGCTCCACCAGTTAATGTATCATTATCTGCTCCACCGTCAATTGAATCATCTCCAGAACCTCCATCGATACTATCTGTTCCAGCTTCTCCACTTAATGTGTCATTTCCTGCATATCCGAATAATGTATCACTGTTTGCTCCTGCTGTAAATACATCATTTCCACTTCCACCTGTCATTGTATCTTTGAAGTTCGTTCCTACAACTTCTTCGATATTTTGAACTGTGTCTGTTCCATTTGCATCTTTATTTACTGAGTATGTTGTTCCACTTGTTGTTGTAAGTATAATTTTCTGTGATTGGTTTGAGTAATCAGCTTTATCATTATCTCCTGATCCTCCACCATCTAATGTATCATCTCCTGCACTTGATTTTAATGTGTCATCTCCCAACCCTCCAAAGATTGAGTTATCTGATGTATTACCTGTAATAGTATCATTGTGTGCTGTTCCTATTACATTTTCAATATTTGAAATAACTACATCACTATTTGCATCACCATCTGTATCTTGTGCTCCACTTTGTGATAAATCTACTGAAATCTTTTGTGTTCTATCTGAGAAATCAACTACATCTGTATCTAATCCACCATCAAGATAGTTTAGTTCAGAGTTTGTTCCCGCAAATAATGTATCATCACCAGCTTGCCCTAGAAGTGAGTTAACTCCTGCTTCACCTTTTAATGTATCATTTCCAGTTCCACCATCTAATGTATCATTTCCAGTTCCACCGTAAAGTGTATCATTATCAGCATTACCATAAATAGAGTCATTCCCAGCTCCACCAGTAATAGAATCTGCACCCTCATTTCCAGATAATGTATCATTATCAGCTCCACCATCAATTGAGTCATTTCCTAACCCACCATCAATAATATCATCATCTGCTAATCCAAATAATGAATCATTTCCAGCCATACCATTGATTGAGTTTGCTAAGCTTGATCCTGTGATTGTATCACCAGTTGAAGTATTATTTGTTCCAATAATATTTTCGATATTTGATACTGTATCTTTATCACCATTTGCTACATTAATTGTTCCTGTACTTAAGTTTGCATCAATTCTATTTGAATCAAAGTCACTTCCTGAATAATCAATTGTATCTGTTCCTGATTCTCCATTGATAGTGTCATTATCATTATTTCCGTCTTCTCCTGAAGCTTGGAAGTTCGCAGTAATTTTATCATCTCCTGAACCAGCTGTGATTGTATCATCTCCAGCTCCTCCACTTAATGTATCGTTATTTGCTCCTCCATCAAGTGAATCATTTCCTTCTCCACCTTCAATACTATCTGCTCCAGCTTCACCACTTAATGTATCATCTCCAGCATTACCAATTAGTGTATCACTGTTTGCTCCTGCTGTAAATACATCATTTCCACTTCCACCTGTCATTGTATCTTTGAAGTTCGTTCCTACAACCTCTTCGATATTTTGAACTGTATCTGTTCCATTTGCATCTTTACTAACAGAATATGTCGTTCCACTTGTAGTTGTAAGTACGATTTTCTGCGCTTGGTTAGAGTAATCAGCTTTATCATTATCTCCTGACCCTCCACCATCTAAAATATCATCTCCTGAACTTGATTTTAATGTGTCATCTCCAAGTCCACCAAAGATTGAGTTGTTTATTGAACTACCAATAATTGTATCAGCATGATTTGAACCAATAACATTTTCGATATTGTTTAATATAACATCAGTATCAGATGTTCCACCAACATCTTGCGCAGAAGTACTAGATAAATCTACGTCAATAGAACCAGTACTTTCTTCAAATGAAACTGTATCTGTATCAGTTCCACCATCTAAATAGTTTAATCCTGTTGTTGTACTTGCATGTAATGTATCATCTCCAGCTTGCCCTAGAAGTGAATCGTTTCCTAATCCACCTTTTAATGTATCATTTCCAGTTCCACCATATAAGAAGTCATTATCAGCTCCACCATCTAATGTATCGTTATTTTCATTACCATATAAAGTATCTTCACCTGAACCACCAGCAATGCTATCATCACCTTCATTTCCTGATAGTGTATCATTATTATCTCCACCATCAAGTGAATCATTTCCTAATCCACCATCAAGGATATCATTTCCAGCAAGTCCATTTAATGTATCATTTCCAGCCATACCATTGATTGAGTTTGCTAAACTTGATCCTGTGATTGTATCACCAGTTGAAGTATTATTTGTTCCGATAATATTTTCGATATTTGATACTGTATCTTTATCACCATTTGCTACATTAATTGTTCCTGTACTTAAGTTTGCATCAATTCTATTTGCATCAAAGTCACTTCCTGAATAATCAATTGTATCTGTTCCTGATTCTCCGTTGATAGTGTCATTATCATTATTTCCATCTGCTCCTGAAGCTTGGAAGTTTGCAGTAATTTTATCATCTCCTGAACCAGCTGTGATTGTATCATCTCCAGCTCCTCCACTTAATGTATCGTTATTTGCTCCTCCATCAAGTGAATCATTTCCTTCTCCACCTTCAATACTATCTGCTCCAGCTTCACCATTTAATGTATCATCTCCGGCATTACCTTTTAATGTATCATCATCTGCACCAGAAGTGAAAATATCATTACCAGTATCACCAATCATTTCATCTTTATAATCAGTACCTACAATTTCTTCTGTATTTACAACAGTATCAGCTCCACCAGCATTTTTTGTAACTGTATATGTTGAGCCAACAGCAGTTACTCTCACATTCTGTGTTTGGTTAGAATAATCAGCTTTATCTGTATTATCTCCACCATCTAAATAGTCGCTTCCTGCACTAGATTTTAATACATCATTTCCATTAAGACCTTTGATAGTATTATTACTTGCATTACCAGTAATAACATCAGCAAAATTACTACCTTCTGCATTTTCAATGTTTTGAATGATTAAATCATTGTTTCCATTTCCATCAGTATCTTGTGCATTTGTGTTTGATAAGTCTAATGTTACCCCTGAAGTGATAGCCGCATCATTAAAACTTACATAATCTCCAGCAGCAGTATTATCACCACCATCTAAATAATCAATTCCTGTTCCAGTTACACCTCTACCAATTAATGTATCATCACCTTCATTACCAATTAAAGTATTTGCAGAAGAATTACCTTTTAAGATATCATCTCCAGAACCACCAATAATTCCTTCAATATCTTTAAATGTATCTGTACCTTGAGATGTACTAATAAATTTAGTACCATCTGAAATATCAACATCTAAATCTTCAGTTGCTTCTGAATAATCTACTGTATCAATTCCATCTCCTCCATCAAGAGAATCATCTCCTCCAGCACCTTTAAGTGTATCATCTCCATCAAGACCTTTTAATGTATTATTCTCACTATTTCCAGAGATAATATCTGTTTTACTAGTTCCTGTTACATTTTCAATATCTTTAATTTGGTGATCTTCAGTTCTACTTCCAACTGTTACATTTGTAACAACTCCTGCTTCACCTAAAGTTAACTCAACACCAGAAGTCAATGAAGAATAATCTAATGTATCACCATTTGTTTGAGATGTTTCTCCACCATCAATATAATCAAATCTTGATTCATCAGTTGCACTTGTAAATCTAAATGTATCATCACCAGCATTACCATACAGAGTATCTCCACCAGCTCCACCAATGATTGTATCATCACCTGCATTACCAGTTAAAGTATTTGTATTATTATCACCAGTTAGAATGTCTTTTTGATTTGAACCAAGTACATTTTCAATACCAGAAATAGAATCGTTTTCATCATTAATATCAAAGTCATTGTCATTTTCTGTATCAACAATAGCAGAACCTGAACTTAAATCAACCTCAACAGAGTTAGTTCTAGCAGAATAATCAATAGTGTCAATACCATTACCACCAATAAGTGAATCCTCTCCTATCCCTCCAATTAATGTATCATTTCCTTCTCCAGCATCTAAAGTATCATCTCCACCTTTACCAGTTAAAGTATCATTTCCATTTCCACTTTTAAATACATCTTTTTGGCTATCACCAGTTAATACATCATCATAACTTGAACCAATTACAGTATCAATTCCTTCTAATGTATCTGTTCCACCTGCAACTTTTGTAACTGTATATTTTGATGTACCTGTTTGTGTTGTTAAAGTAATTTTTTGAGTTTGGTTAGAGTAGTCAACAATATCACCAGTTGAAGTATCTGTTGATTCATTTCCACCATAAATGTAATCATCACCAGCACTTGCTACAAATGAATCATTTCCATTTAAACCTTTGATTGTATTATCTGAAGCGTTACCAGTAATTTTATCGTTTTGATTACTTCCTTCAATATTTTCAATATTCCTAATAATTAAATCATCTGTATTATCTGCATTTGTATCTTGTGCTCCAGATACTGATAAATCAACTGTGATACCACTTCCCGTAACATCAGAGAAACTTACAAAGTCTTCACCCTCTCCACCATCTAAGAAGTCCATACCCGAACTAGCACCTTTACCAAGTAAAGTATCATCTCCAGCATTACCAATTAATGTATTTGCTCCTGTATTACCTGTAAGCGTATCATTTCCAGAACCACCAATAACACCCTCAATATCTTTAAATGTATCTGTTCCTTGAGATGTACTAATAAACTTTGTTCCATCTGTAATATCTACATCTAAATCTTCAGTAGCAGCAGAATAGTCAACTGTATCAATACCTAAACCACCATTAAGTGAATCATTTCCTGCTCCACCAATTAAAGTATCATCATCATTTCCACCAAGAAGTGTATCATCTCCAGCATTACCAGATAATATATCATTACCATTATTACCTTCAATAAGGTTATTTTCATTATTACCAGTAATTGTATCTGCTAGGTTTGTACCTTTTACATTTTCAACATCTTTAATTTGGTGATCATTTACACTATTTATTATTACATTTGTTGTAATACCGGCATCACCTAATGTTACATTTACACCTTGATTAACTAAAGTATAATCAACTGTATCTCCAGCACTTTCGCTTCCTTCTCCACCATCTAAGAAGTCACCTGTTGTTTCTGCTTTATCGTTGAATTTAAATATATCATCACCAGCACCAGCACTTAAGTAATCAGCACCATCTCCACCAGTTAATTCATCATTACCTGCATTTGCAGTTAAAGTATTGTTTGAAGAATTTCCAATTAATGTATCATTACCATTTGTAGCTATTACATTTTCAATATTAAGAAGTGAGTCTTTTTCATCAGAATTATCAAAAGTATTGTCATTTACAGTATCAACAATAGCTTCTGAACTTGATAAATCAACTTTAATTTCATCAGTTCTAGCAGAATAATCAACTGTATCACCAGCTGCTGTATTTGCTCCACCATCTAAAATATCATTACCAGTTCCACCAACTAGTTTATCATCTCCATTTTGACCATATAAAGAATCATCACCCGCATTACCTGTTAACGAGTCATCTCCATCTGCTGCTTTAAATACATCTTTTTGATTATCCCCAGTCATTGTATCATCATAGTTTGAACCAACAACTTCCTCTATTCCTGTAAGAGAATCATTTGTATTTGTAGCAGTTTTTGTAACAGTGTAATTTGAAGTTCCAGAAGCTGTTGTTAATACAACTTTTGAAGTTTGGTTAGAGTAATCCATAATATCTGTATCATCAGAACTTGCATCAACTCCACCATTAATAGTATCAGCTCCTGCACTTGAGATAATAGAATCACTTCCTTCATTACCATTAATACTATTGTCTGAAGCATTACCAGTAATAGTATCAGCAAGTTGTGTTCCTATAATATCCTCAATATTTAAAACAGTATCAATATCACCTGTGGCAATAACTTGTGCTGTTGTAAGACTTAAATCAATAGTTATACCATTAGTATTGTAATTAGAATAGTCAATTAAATCAGTACCATTTGAACCATTTATAATGTTTGCAGTTGAACCTGCTTTCATTATAAATGTATCATTATTATTTGTACCTAGAATATTTTCAATACTATCAAATGTATCTGTGTCTCCACCACCAGAAACGGTACCTGTGTTTGCTGTAAAGTCTGCAGTAACACTGTTTACGCCAGTATTTAAGTATGAATAATCAGCTGTGTCATTTCCAGCTCCACCTACAAGTGAGTCATTTCCAGCTCCACCAGTTAAAGTATCAGCTCCAGTCTGACCAAATACTTTATCATCTCCAGCTCCACCAGATAGTGTATCATCCCCATCAGATGAAGTTAAATCATCGTCTTTTTGTGCTCCATAGATAGTATCATTTCCAGCTCCACCAGAAATAACATCATCACCACCCATACCTTCAAATACATTAACAACATTATCGTCAGTATCACCAGTAATAGTATCATCATTTTTAGAAGCTCTAATATTTTCAATACCATATAAGGTATCAACTGAACTTCCATTATAAGTAACTTGTCCAGCTTGTTTACCACCAGTATCATCTCCAGCATTCATATCAGCATTAATACCAACACTATTTGTAATACCTGAATAATCAACTGTATCAATTCCTAGTCCAGCTAAAGCATCACTATTATTTTCATCAATAGTTAAATTATCTGCTGTTTGTGATTGACCACCAATTAAAGTATTACTATTAGATCCACCAATTAGCCAGTCGCTTCCAACTCCACCAACAAGTTCATTTCTTTCATCATTACCAATTAGGGTGTCATCTCCTGCACCACCTTCTAAGTTTTCTACATTTTTAATAAATAGATTTCCAGCAGCTCCAGCATTTTGGTATTCATCCACATCTCCATCAGAATCATTATAATTATGACCATCACCATCATAATCTAATCCTAAATTAATAGTAACACTTTGAGATTCATCTTTGATGTAACTGTAACTAACAAAGTCAGTACCACTTCCACCATCAATATAGTCAAATCCACTAGAAGCACCACCACCAAGTAATGTATCATCTCCACCATTACCAATTAGTGTATTTGCTTCAGTTGTACCTCTAATACTATCGTTGAAACTTCCACCAATAGCACCTTCAATAGAAATAAATGTATCTTTTCCTAATCCTGCACCTAAATCTATCTCACCTGAAGCATTTAAGTCAATATTTAATACACCATTTGCATCAGAGAAGTCAGCAGTATCAGTTCCAGCTCCACCATTTAAGATATCATCACCAATACCACCTTTTAAAGTGTCATTACCATTTCCACCCTCTAATGAGTCAGCTCCATCGTTTCCTTCAAGTAAATCAGCTCCATCATTTCCTTTTAAAGTATTATTAGAAGCATCACCAACTATTGTATCAGCATTTTTAGAACCATCTACATTTTCGAAACCTATAATTGTATCACTACCAACAGCATCACCACCACTTAAGTCAGTAGCTGTTTGATTTGTAAGATTTACATTTATACCTGTAGTATAAGCTGTAATTGAATCAATATAAGTAAAGTCAACTGTATCACCAACTGATGTGTTTGAACCTGCATCTAAATAATCATTTCCTCTTCCACCAACTACTTTATCATCACCAGCATTTGTAATAATTGTATTGTTTTCATCATCACCAGTTATAGTATCATCACCACTACCTGAAATAACATTTTCAACATTTTTGATTTTGTCATTTGCAACTGTATCAATATTTGCAGTAACTTCTGTAGAACCATTTAGTGTTAGGTCTAAATCACCAGTAATAGCCCTATAATCAACAGTATCTCCTTCTGTTCCACCATCAATTGTGTCAATACCATCATTATCGCTTCCAATAAATGTATCACTTCCTGCATTACCTTCTAGAACATCGTCTCCAAGGCCTGCTGTTATTGTGTCATTTCCAGAGTTAGCTATAAATGTATCATCACCGTTACTACCAGTTAAATTATCACTTCCTTGAGAAGCTTTAATAATCTCAATACCAACTAAAGTATCTGACGAACTTTTTCCATCATCAGTAACTTGATTATCTGCTAATGATAAATCAACAGTAATTGAAGATGATTGAGCAGAATAATCAGCAACATCAGCAGTTCCAGAACCACCATTTAATGTGTCATTACCACCATTTCCTACAAATGTATCATTTCCAGCCCCACCAAACAATGAGTTATCTGATTCATTACCAGTAATCTCATCATTTGCACTTGAACCTATCACATTTTCTACAGATAAAATTGTGTCATTAGCGCTTGCATCTCCAAATACATTTTGAGAAGTTGTAATATTTAAATCAACTGTTGCAGCTTTACTTCCAGAGTAATCAACTGTATCAGTTCCACTGTTACCTATAATAGAGTTAGTTCCTGAACCACCTTTTAGTGTATCATCACCTAAACCACCTTCTAAGTAGTCATCATTATCTCCACCATCTAAAGTGTCATTTCCAGCATCTCCATATAATGAATCATTACCAGTTCCACCAGTAATTTTATCAAAACCATCTCCACCGTGAAGTGTATCGTTACCAGCTTGACCGTCGATAGAATCATCACCAGCTTTTCCATCAATACTATTATCTTGTGAGTTTGCAACTATTACATCTTCAATTGTTGCATTATTACCATCATTATAATCTGTACCAATAATATTTTCTACATTTGATACTGTATCAGAATCTCCTCCATCCACATCAATAGTATTAGTATTTAAATCTACTGTAATTTTATGGTTATTAAACTCACTAGCAGAGTAATCAATAGTATCAGTATTTGCTCCACCATTGATTATGTCATTTACATTATCCGCATCATCACCTGATGCTTGAAATGATGCAACGATTTTATCATTTCCTGCATCTCCATTGATAATATCATCACCCTCTTGTCCATAGATAGTATCATCATCTGCTCCAGCATTTAATGTATCATCTCCAGCATTTCCATAAATAGTATCATTTCCTGCTCCACCATCTACACTATCGTTTCCACCATTTGCTGTTACTACATCATTTCCGTTGTTTCCTAGGAATGTATCTGCATTATCACTACCTACTAATGTATCATTACCTTGTGATGCACTAATGATTTCAATATCTACTAATTTATCTGCTCCACCTTGTCCATCATCTAATACTTGATTTCCATTTACATCTGGTGTTTTTAAATTTACATTTATTGAATTTGATAAAGATGAATAATCTGCAACATCTAATGTTCCATTTCCTCCATCTAAAATATCATTTCCACTATTTCCTATTAATGTATCGTTTCCATCATTTCCAAATAGTGAGTTATCTTGTGTACTTCCTTTGATTGTATCATCGTGTGTTGAACCTGTTACATTTTGGATATTTGTAATTGCAACATCATTATTACCATCACCATCTGTATCTTGTGCATTAGTTACAGATAAATCTACATTAATTTTAGCGCTTCTATCTGCAAATGAAACTGTATCAGTACCTGCTCCTCCATCTAAAGTATTTACTTCAGAAATAGAACCTGCAAATAATGTATCATCTCCCGTTTGGCCTAATAAAGTATTAACTCCTGCTTCACCTTTTAATGTATCATTTCCTGTTCCACCGTCAAGTGTATCATCTCCAGTTCCACCAGTAATAATATCAGCACCATCATTTCCTAAAAGTGTATCATTATCTGCTCCACCATCAATAGAGTCATTTCCTAATCCTCCATCGATAATATCATCTCCAGCAAGACCTGATAATGTATCATTTCCAGCCATTCCATTGATTGAATTTGCTGAAGATGAACCTTCAATTACATCACCTACTGTTGTGTTGTTTGTACCAATGATATTTTCAATATCTGATACTGTATCTGCATCACCACCTAAAACTGTAATATTTCCACTATCTAAACTTGCATTAATTGCATGAGTATCAAAGTCACTTCCAGAGTAATCAATAGTATCAGTATTTGCTCCACCATTGATTATGTCATTTACATTATCAACATCATCACCTGATGATTGGAATGATGCAACGATTTTATCATTTCCTGCATCTCCATTGATAATATCATCACCCTCTTGTCCATAGATAGTATCATCATCTGCTCCAGCATTTAATGTATCATCTCCAGCATTTCCATAAATAGTATCATTTCCTGCTCCACCATCTACACTATCGTTTCCACCATTTGCTGTTACTACATCATTTCCGTTGTTTCCTAGGAATGTATCTGCATTATCACTACCTACTAATGTATCATTACCTTGTGATGCACTAATGATTTCAATATCTACTAATTTATCTGCTCCACCTTGTCCATCATCTAATACTTGATTTCCATTTACATCTGGTGTTTTTAAATTTACATTTATTGAATTTGATAAAGATGAATAGTCTGCAACATCTAATGTTCCATTTCCTCCATCTAAAATATCATTTCCACTGTTTCCTATTAATGTATCGTTTCCATCATTTCCAAATAGTGAGTTATCTTGTGTACTTCCTTTGATTGTGTCATCGTGTGTTGAACCTGTTACATTCTCAATATTATTTAGTACCACATCATTTGCAGATGAACCACCAATATCTTGTGCTGTATTTTTTGATAAGTCAACATTTACAGAAGAACCTGATTCTTCAAATGTAACAACATCAATATCATCACCACCATCTAAGTAATTTAATCCAGTAGTTGTACTTGCATGTAAAGTATCATTTCCTGATTGCCCAAGAAGTGAATCATCTCCAGTTCCACCTCTTAAGATATCATCACCTAATCCACCTTCTATAAGGTCATTTCCTGAACCACCATCGATAGTATCATTTCCTGATTGACCGTATAATGAGTCATCATTTGCTCCACCATCGATTTTATCGTAACCATCTCCACCATTGATAATATCATTACCAGCATTACCAGCTAAGCTATCATCACCAGCTTTTCCATCAATACTATTTGCTTGGGCATCACCTAAAATAGTATCTTCAATTGTTGAATTATTTCCATCATTGTAATCTGTACCAATGATATTCTCAACATTAGAGATTACATCATTATCTCCACCATCAACTGTTACAGAGTTTGAGTTTAAATCAATAGTAATTTTGTGGTTATTAAAATCACTTCCTGAATAATCTACTGTATCAACATCATTTCCACCATTGATAGTATCATTTACACTGTTCGCATCATCACTTGAAGCTTGGAAGTTTGCTTTGATTGTATCGTTTCCATCATCACCATTTACGATATCATCACCTGCTCCACCTTCTAAGTAGTCTTCTCCAGCTCCACCTGAAAGTGAGTCATTATCATCATTACCAAATAAAGTATCATTACCCATTCCACCTGAAATAGAATCATTTCCAGCTCCACCAGATAAGTAATCATTACCATCTTCGCCTAGAATTGTATCATTTCCGGCTCCACCAGAAATAGTGTCATTTCCATTTCTACCTTCAAGAATATTGTCTTTATTGTCACCTACAATATTATCACTATTATTTGTACCTACAATTTTTTCAATATCAATAATAGTATCACTACTTCCATCAGATAAATTAACTGTACCCGCACTCATATCAACATCAATAGTAAGTCCAGTAGTACTTGAATAATCAGCAGTATCTATGAATGTCTTTGCTGTATCTGTAGAGTTTGTAAGAGATGTTACACCTTGAGTAGTTTGTAATAGAAGTTCATTTCCACTTCTAATTAATGTTCCAAGTGAGCCATCTGTATTTTTTGAGTTAAAGTCTGCAACTAAAGCATCTAGCATTACATCTTCGCTAGCACTTGCTGTTGAGATAGTTACTGCACCAATTACAAAAGAAACTGCTAATGCTGGATTTGTAATTCTAATAGTGTGAGAATCTTGGTTTCTTCCACCATCTAAAACATCATTTCCACCTTTTCCAATTAGAACATCATTTCCATATCCACCTTGTAAAGTATTGATTGTATCATTTCCTGTAATAGTATCATCACCAAAACCACCCTCAATATTTTCAACACCTGAAACAACTAGATTTCCAACTCCTGTAGTTTGAGAAGCTGAATTTGATAAATCAATAGTTACATCATTTGAAGTGAAACCAAAACTAACTAAGTCCGTTCCAGAACCACCCTCTAATGTATCATCTCCACCTTTACTAATTAAAGTGTCATTACCAGCTCCACCAACAAGATTATTTGCATCACTAGTACCTATTAATGTATCATCATTAGATCCACCAATAACACCTTCAATTGAATCAAAACTATCAGTTCCTAATCCACTTGCTACTTCTCTTGGAGTAAGAGAACCTAAATCAACAAATAATTTATCAGTAACACTTGAGTAATCAGCTGTATCTGTACCTTCACCTCCAACAAATGAATCATCTCCAGCCCCACCTGTTAAAGTGTCATTTCCATCTCCACCATCAAGATAATCATCACCTGCTCCACCAGATATAATATCAGCACCATCATTACCTTTTAAAGTATTGTTTTCTCCATCACCAATAATAGTATCAGTAAATCTAGTACCATCTACATTTTCAATATTTAATAAAGTATCTGTATTATTATTTGATAAATCAATACCTCTATTTGCAGATAAATCTACATTTACACCTAAAGAATCACCATTTGAATCTTTATAAGAGTAGTCAACTGTATCATTACCAATACCACCATCGATATAGTCATTACCTTTTCCACCAGATAATGTATCATCACCTGCCTTACCTTCAAGTCTATTGATATTTGAATCACCAGTAATTGTATCGTTTACAGTAGAACCAATTACATTTTCAACAGCTGCAATCTTATCTTTGTCACTTCCATTCTCTTTTAGTGTAACTTCACTATTTCCATTTAATGTAATTTCAATAGAGTTATTTCTAGAACTATAATCAATAGTATCAGTTCCATTTCCACCATATAATGAATCTTGACCATCACTTGCTAATAATACATCATTTCCATTTTGACCTAAAAGAGTATTATCTTGAGAATTACCTTGTAAAGTATCATTAAAAGCAGATCCATGAATATTTTCAATATCTTTGATAGTATCTTTTTCAGTTCCAATAGTAGCTTGAGCTTCAACTCCTGCTTCACCTAATGTTAAAGTAACAGCATCACTGTTTGAATAATCAACTACATCAAGTCCTGCTCCACCATCAATATAATCATTTCCAGCTCCACCAGAAATAGTATCAGCACCAGAATTACCAATTAATGTATTTGCTTGATTATTACCAGTTATAGTATCATTTCCAGTACCACCAAGTACATTTTCTACTTCTGAGATAGTTAAATCCCCATCTCCTGTAGCCTGACTTGATGTATTTGATAAATCAACATTAATACTAGTAGATGTATATTCAAAACTTACAGTATCTTCACCAGAACCACCTATAATTGTGTCATTACCACCAAATCCTATAAGTGTATCATTTCCAGCATTTCCATCTAGGATATTTGCCCCAGCAGTACCAGTTAGTGTATCATTAAAGTTTGAACCAACAACACCTTCAATAGAATCAAACGTGTCACTACCTTCACTAGCACTTACACTTTGTGGAGTTGTAGCTTTTAAATCAATAGTTACAGCATCCGTTGAATCAGAGTAATCAACTGTATCTAAGTCATCTCCACCAACAAACTGATCGTTACCAGCTCCACCTTTTAAAGTATCTCTACCACTTCCACCAGATAAATAGTCATCTCCAGCACCACCGCTTAAACTATCATCCCCTGCATTACCATATAAAGTATTGTTTTGGCTATCACCTTTAATAGTATCTGAGTATTTTGTACCATTTACATTTTCAAAACCTGTAACACTATCTACATCATTTTGATTTAAATCTACTACTTGATTTGCAGATAAGTCAGCATTAATACCTTTGTTTGAGAATTGGTCATTATCAATAAATGTAAAGTCAACAGTGTCAATACCTGCCCCACCTTCTAATACATCATTTCCTTTTCCACCAGAAATAGTGTCATTCCCAGCTTCACCTTTAATAACATTTGAAGAGTCATCACCATTAATAGTGTCATTACCTTGAGAACCCGTTACATTCTCAATTTCAGAAACTGTATCTTTATTTGTTCCTGACTCTTTTAAAATGCTTTGGCTAGTACCATTTAATGTAACTTCTATTCCAGCATTTCTAGAACTATAATCAATCTCATCAACTCCAGATCCACCAATAAAAGTATCTAAACCATCACTTGCTAAGAAAGTATCGTTTCCTTCATTACCAGTTAACACGTTTGAAGATGAATTACCACCTAAAATATCACTAGCACTTGAACCTGAAATATTCTCAATATCTTTTACTTTATCTTGTTCACTTCCAATAGTTGCTGTAGCTTCAACCCCAGCTTCCCCTAATGTTAAATTAACTCCAACACTTGATGAAGAATAATCAGCTAAGTCAACTCCATTTCCACCATCTAAGTAGTCATTTCCTAATCCACCATCTAGTGTATCATTGTCATTTCCACCAAATAATGAATCATTACCAGTTCTACCAACTAATGAGTCATTTCCATCAAGACCATATAAATCATTGTCAGTTACAGAAGTACCAAAAATTACATCATTTTGATTTGAACCTTCGATATTTTCAATATTGCTTACTATAATATTTCCAACATTTGTATCTTGAGAAGCAGATTCATCTAAATCAATTCTAATACCTTCTGTTTCATTTTTGAAACTTAAAATATCATCTGTTCCAGAACCACCATTGATTAAGTCAGCACCACTTGCACTACTTCCACTTGAATAAATAGTATCGTTTCCAGTTCCACCTAAAATAGTATTATCTGAAGCATTCCCGCTTAATGTATCATCAGAGTTTGTACCAATTAAGTTTTCAATACCATTTAGTGTATCAAAGCCTGCATTTCCAGTATTTTGAGATCCTGTTTCACTTAAAGATACTGTTACTCCACCAGTAGTAATATCACTATAATCTACAGTATCACTACCAGTACCACCTTCTAAATAATCATCACCTAATCCACCAGAAAGGTAGTCATCTCCTGCTGCACCAATTAAACTATTATCTTTTTCATCACCAACTAATGTGTCATCAAATTTTGTACCAATTACATTTTCAACATCAAAAATATCATCTGTATCATCGCCACCAGTTGATCTGTTTTCACTTAAGTTAACATTTTGAGCACCTGTTGAATCTGTAAAATCAACTGTATCAGTACCTTCTCCACCTTGGAAAGTATCATTACCTTTATTTCCAATAAGTGTATCATCACCGGCACCACCATTGATAGTATCGTTACCTTCACCACCTGTTAATGTGTCATTTCCTGCTCCACCATCTAAGATATCATTTCCAGCTAAACCTTTAATAATATCATTTCCATCAAGACCACTTAAGCTGTTGTTTTCATCATTACCTTCAATAGTATCAGCAAAATTTGAACCAATAACATTTTCAATATTATTTAAACTATCAGTTCCAACTCCTGTAGCTAATCCAGCTTCTGTATCAGCCCCATCAGCTTGTAAATCTACGTTTACTGAGTTTGCAGCATTTTCATAAGAGACTGTATCTGTTCCCTCGCCACCTAATAATGAATCATCTCCTAGACCACCAATTAAAGTATCATTTCCTGCTCCACCTTCGATAGTATCGTTTCCTGCTCCACCATCGATAGTATCATCACCTGATTCACCTTTTAGGATATTTACAACACTTGAACCCGTTAAAATATCATTATCTTGTGTACCTGTAATATTTTCTACATTTGAAACAGTATCAGTTCCATCACCAGTAATAACACCAGTTGTTAAGTTAGCATTGATTCCAACATTTGTTGATTGGTCAATTGAAGAGAAGTCTAATGTATCGTTACCTTCTCCAGCATCTAAAGTATCATTACCTAAACCTAAAGTGATTGAATCATCACCTTTTCCAGAGTTGATAGTATCATCTCCAGAACCAGTAGTAATAGTATCATTAGAAACGCCACCAGTAACAGTATTATCTAAAGTAGTAGATCCTAAGATGATATTATCATTTATGTTTGTTGCAATAACAAAACCATCTTTTACTTCTTGTCCATCTGAACCTTGGAATGATTCAAATTCATACTCGCTCAATGTATCTTTATTGTTAACAGGTTTTACATTTACACCATATGATTGAGTAAATTCTACTTGTGTAACTTTTGGAGTTTCAACAGTTGCTTTATTTTCCTCAGATACATTATCAATACTAAAAGTAGATTCTGCTTTAACATCTAATTCAAAATTTGTAGTTTGATTTCTATCTAAAGAGAAAGTAATTTGTACTTTTCCATTTGAATCGATTGTAAAACCATCTATCTCTTCTGTATCAGGATTATCTTTTTGAATAGTCCATGAGTTGCCACTACCTGTTCCACCTAAAACAGTAAATCCATCAGGCAAATCAGAACTACTTAACGTAACAGTAGTAATTGCAAAACCTTCTGGTTGATTTGGGTCTAATTCAATTGTTCTTGAGATTGTGTTTTCATTAAACAATTCATTGTTATCAGCATTTATCACAACATTTGTATAGTTATCAGAACTAGCACTTGAATAATCGATAACTTCACTAGCTGTTTGATTTTTTGTAGCTTGTGCTTGAATACTAGTTTTGTTATAAACATTGTCATAGGCAATACCACCTCCACCATTTACAGTTAAAACATTGTCTGTTTGCGATGATGTTAAACTAACGTGTTGAATATCAATATCAAATGTTAATGTAGGTGTAGCACCTTCAGTTCTTGATGTTTGAGAGTTTGATGACGTATCTTCATTATTACTAATAAAATCATTTTCTTTGATTTCAGGTACATCAATTGGTGGGATTTCAAACTCTTCTTGATTTAATGGCTCCTCAAATTGATCAAATTCTTCAACAACTTCAACTTCTTGAACAATTACTTGAGGTGTAGCTTCAGCATTATTTTGAGTTTCATCACCTTCTTGATTATCAGTAGCAGTATTATCAGGGATATTAATATCTACGTTTGATACAAGGGAATCAATAGGCAAGGCATTAATCTCTTCAACTTCAGATAAAACATCTGCAAGACTTATCTCTTTACCAGAGTTACTAGCAAACTTTGGTGGAGTATCGTTGTAACCCATAAGAGCCATAGATACAAAAGTAAAAGTACCATTACCAGGAATATCAATTACAATATCCCCTCCAACAAGTTCATATTCTAAATCTTCAAAATTAACACCAGGAATTTTAAAGTCTACTAAATCTCCTGGTCTAACATAAACAGAAACATTTTCACCTTCTGTTGGTTTTTCTACAATCTTAACACTTTTGTTTTGATACTTTACGTACTGATTATCTGTTGCCATTTTATCCCTTTAATAATACATAAAAAGAAAGATTATATCTTAAAAATGACAATACTTTTTTTAGTTATTATTTTTTTATTATGTAACAATACATATAACAACTGAATAACTAAATATAACGCTATTTGAAGGGATTCTTACTAAATTAATAAAAAAAATATTGATTATGTAACAAAACATAAATATTAAGGTATTTTGAAATTAATTTGATTTTTTTTTGAAATTATTTTATATTAAAGAAAGTGTTTTTTGAAACAATTATATATTTTTTTTCTAAAGTAGTTGGAAACTTATCTGAGCTTGATTTTAGTTTTCCATATGAGATTTGAGCTACATCTTTCTCTTCCCAAAGAATTTGAACAAAAGTGATGAATTTTCTATTGTATGCAATTAAGTCAATTGTATTATTGTTATTATCCCACCAACTTCCTACAAAGTTTGGTTCGTAACCAAAGATTTTGTTTTGCTGTTTATAGATATACTCTTTTATACATTTTTTATAACTAAGGAAAACAGTTTTACTGATAAACTCATCTTCAATTAGTTTACTAACCTCTTCAACTTCACCAAACTGTAATTTTGAATAGTTAGGATAAATATATGAAAACCAAAACTTTAGTGTATTATCTGAGATTTCATATCTACCAAATTTAGATTTCTTTTTATCTTCACCTAAAGGTACTACTTTTTTAACTATCATCATATCAATAAGCTTTTGCATATACCTTGTAAGATATGTTGATTTAACATCTAATGCTGCTGCAATATCACCAATCTTTGTATTTCCCTGAGAAATTGCATGTAAGATAGAAGAATAAGTTCCTATATCAGATATTTCACTTTTTAATACTTTGATACCATAATCAAATAAGTAAGCATTTGGAGCTAAAAAAAGATTAAAAATATTTTCTATAAAATTCTTTTTTGTATTATAATACTTTAAATTTGTAGCAGTTGTTCCTAATAGAGAGTAAACATAAAGTTGATCAAGCCTATTCATAGAAGGAAACAGTTCATTTATTGCAGTAAAATCTAGATACTCTAACAATATATTATTTGAAGATACTTTATTTATATCTTTTTCAAAAGAATCACCAAATAATAATGAAGAAGAGATAATTACATGAATATTTTTATGTTTAAGTGTTTTTTTCCAAAACCTTACTAAATTCTCTAAAGCTGACTTATCAACTTTTTGAATATTTTGAAAATCATCAAAAATAATTACTAATTTACTATCAATTTTTTGTTTTTCTATAAACTCTAAAACTTCTAAAAAATTATTTAAATTAACATCAGAATATTTGTTTTCAAAAAAATTATTAATTATAGAAGTAATTTTTGTAAAAAAAAGTGATGGAATCATCTCATAATTCGAAATGTATAGGGTGTCCTTCTCTTTTGAGAACTCTTTTAGAAGGGTAGTTTTACCACAACTTGTAGTACCGAATAAAAAATCAATAGTTGAATTTGGTTCATTATAGCTTTTTTCTAAAAGCTCTAATTCTTTTTCTCTTTGTATAAACATAATTAAATCTCTTAAGTTATTTTATAATGTTTATACTTTATATCATCTTATCTTTATTCTTTTAGATTTACCAAGTTTATATATAGAAGAAGAGATTTTTTCACTAAAACCATCTTTTTGATTTACTATAACATCACTATTTGCAAGGGCAAACTCTTCATCAAACTTATTTCCAGTTAAATTTGCTGATGTTGAATAAAGTATTTTAAACTTGTGTATAAACTCTTGAAATTTATCATCTTTATCAATTACTCTAAATGATTTTAGATTTGGATAGATAAAAGTAGTTCGTAATGAACGTCTTACTTGCTTTTTAAATTGTTTTGGAATTCTAGTATTTTGTTTTAACGTTTTGAAAGAATCTACAGTATTAAGTATTTTTTTAGACCTAGGTCTTCTTTTAGCATCTGATAGTCTCTCATGCGAAGCGCATGAGAAACCAACAGTTGTATCAGTTTGTACAAGATAAATTAATGAAGGATTCATTAATCTTCTAAATACTCCTGAATAGATTTAACATTTACACCATCAGTACTTTTTAATGCTTTCATAGCTTCAATACAAGCTAAAGCAGTTGAAGCAGTTGTACCATAAGGAACATTCTCTTTCAATACTGCTCTTCTGATGTTTTGACCATCTGATTTAGATGATTCTTTTCCATCTGAAGTATTAAATGCTAATGCAATTTCACCATTTGTAATTGCATCTGTAATATTTGGTCTACCCTCAGAAATTTTAAGTACTTTTTCACACTCAATTCCTGCATCAGTAATAGCTTTGTGAGTTCCACCAGTAGCAACTACTGAGAATCCCTCATCAACTAAACCTTTTGCAATTTGAGGAGCAAACTCTTTATCTAAATCACATAATGAAATAAATACTTTTCCTTCAGTTGGTAATCCATTTTTAGCTGCACTTTGTGCTTTTGCGTATGCTTCACCAAAGTTATCAGAAATACCCATAACTTCACCAGTAGATTTCATTTCTGGAGTTAAGATAGGATCTGAACCTGATAATTTATTAAATGGGAATACCGCTTCTTTAACTGCAATGTGACCTTTTAATTTAGGCTTTAATACACCGTTATCTTCATATACGATATCTTTATCATAAACAGATAATGCATCTCTTAAAGATTCACCCCACATAACTCTAGTAGCTACTTTTGCAAGTGGCATACCAGTTGCTTTAGATACAAATGGAACTGTTCTAGAAGCTCTTGGGTTTACTTCGATTAAGTAAATTTGACCTTTATGAATTGCATATTGAGTATTCATAAGACCAACAACACCAAGTCCAAGTGCCATTGCTTTTGTTTTTTCTTCTAATTCAGCAATTAAATCTAAAGAGATAGATACTGGAGGTAAAGAACAAGCAGAGTCACCTGAGTGAACACCAGCTTCTTCAATGTGTTGCATAATTCCACCGATGTAAACTTCTTTACCATCAGAAATACAATCAACGTCAAGCTCAATTGCTCTATCTAAGAATTTGTCAATTAATACAGGTGCATCATTAGATACAGATACAGCTTCGTCCATGTATTGTTTTAACTCTTCTGTAGAGTAAACAATTCTCATTCCTCTACCACCAAGTACGAATGAAGGTCTAACTAATACTGGGTATCCAATTCTTTCAGCAATTTCAATTGCTTCTTCTACTAGTACAGCTGTACCATTATCAGGTTGTAATAATCCAGCTTTTTCAACGAATGTAGAGAATTTTTCTCTATCTTCAGCTAAATCAATTACTTCAGCAGTTGTACCAATAATTTTTCCACCAGCAGCATGAATAGCATTTGCTAATTTTAAAGGAGTTTGTCCACCAAAGTGCACAATAATACCATCTGGTTGTTCAGTCTCAATAACTGATCTTACATGTTCAAAATCAATTGGTTCGAAGTATAAAATATCAGAAGTATCATAGTCAGTTGATACTGTTTCTGGGTTACAGTTATACATAATTGTTTTTACACCAATTTCATTTAATGCAAATGATGCGTGTACACAACAATAATCAAACTCAATACCTTGACCAATTCTGTTTGGTCCACCACCAATGATTAATACTTTTTTATCATTTGATGCAGTTTTTTCAACCTTTGGTAATTTTGAAATGTTTGTAGAAGAGTAAAGGTAAGGAGTTAATGCTTTAAACTCAGCAGCACAAGTATCAACTTCGTTATACTCAAAGTTTACATCTAATGCTTTTCTTGCTGCATATACATCTTCTTCAGTTTTAGAGATTAGTTTTGCAATCATTTCATCAGAGAATCCATTTACTTTTGCATTTCTCATTTTCTCTTCGTTAGTTAAAATATCTTCAGAAATTGAAACTTCAATATTATAGATTTCTCTAAATTTAGCTAAGAACCATGGGTCAATTGCACATAATTCAAAGATCTCTTCATTTGTAAGACCTTTTCTATATGCTTCCATTACATATCTTAATCTATCAGCATTTGGTCTTCTAATTTCTGCTTTGATTTTTTCTAAATCATCACAAATTGGATCGAATCCAACAATACCAGTTTCCATTGAACATAATGCTTTTTGGATTGATTCGTTGAATGTTCTACCCATAGACATAACTTCACCAACAGATTTCATACCAGTTGATAATGTAGAGTCTGCTTTAGGGAATTTTTCAAAAGTAAATCTAGGAATCTTTGTAACAACGTAGTCAATTACAGGCTCGAATGATGCAGTAGTTCCAGTGATATCATTTTGAATTTCATCTAAAGTAAATCCAACTGCTAATAATGTAGCAACTTTAGCAATAGGATAACCAGTAGCTTTAGATGCAAGTGCAGAAGATCTAGATACTCTTGGGTTCATTTCAATTACAATCATTCTTCCAGTTTTTGGACAAATTGAGAATTGTACGTTTGATCCACCAGTATCAACACCAATTTCTCTAAGAATTGCAAAAGAAGCATTTCTCATATCTTGGTATTCTTTATCAGTTAAAGTAAGTGCAGGTGCAATAGTAACAGAGTCACCAGTGTGTACACCCATTGGGTCTAAGTTTTCAATAGAACATACGATAATACAGTTATCTTTTTTGTCTCTGATAACTTCCATTTCGTATTCTTTCCAACCAAGCATTGATTCCATAATCTCAATTTCATTGATTGGTGAAGCTTCAATACCAGCTTCAGCTAAAGCTTTAAATTCATCCATGTTGTAAGCAACACCAGAACCACCACCAGCTAGTGTAAATGATGCCCTAGAAATTACAGGGAAACCAATTTCTTTTGCTTTTTCAATTGCTTCTTCAACAGTATAAGCATTTGCAGACTTTGGTAAATCCATACCAATTTTAATCATAGCTTCATTGAAAAGATGTCTGTCCTCACCCTTTTTAATAGCATCAGGATGAGCACCAAGGAATTGAACATTATCCAACATTCCTTTTTCATACATCGACGTAGCAACGTTAAGTGCTGTTTGTCCACCCATAGTAGGTAAGATAGCGTCTATGTTTTCTTTTTCAATAATTTTAGCAACAACTTCTTCAGTGATTGGTTCAATATAAGTTTTATCAGCAAACTCTGGATCAGTCATGATCGTAGCTGGATTTGAATTAATTAAAACAACTCTATATCCAAGTTCTTTAAGCGTTTTAGTAGCTTGAGTACCTGAGTAATCAAACTCACACGCTTGACCAATAACGATTGGTCCAGAACCAATAAGTAAAATAGACTTTATATCTTCTCTTTTTGGCATAAAAAAATTCCCCGCATGTATTTTTATAAAATTTGGGAAGTATAGCTAAGAAGTCCTTAAAAAAGGGTTATACAAATTGGAAGTAAATTTAGTTTTTAACAAAAATAGCATTACTTTTAAAAGAATGCTATTTTTATCTAGTTTATGCAGTAGGTAAGTTGAATTTTTTAGTTGAAATTACACCCTCATCATCAAATGATAAGTAGTATAATACATCTTTTTTAACTGGTAAACCAGCTAAGTATCTAATTGCTAAGTTTGCTTGAAGTGAACCAATGTGCATTACGATTGGACAAGCAATACCATTTGGTTTTCTATCATTTACTACAAATACTGCTTCATAAGAAGCTTTCTCAAAGAAACAAACTTGACCGTGGAATTCTTCTACAGAACCATAAATCCATGCTTGATTATTTTCAATACAATATTCATTAATTGCTGCTCTTGAAGGTAAGTTGTCAGTTGCATCAATGATTAAGTCAAACTCTAATCCTCTTTTTGCAAATTCTTCAAAACCTTCGTTGTAAGCTGTCACTTTTGTATATGGACATCTTGACTCAACTAACTCTTTTAATACTTCACATTTTGGTTTACCATCGTCACCAACTTTAAAACCAATTTGTCTATGAATATTGTGAACACCAACTTCATCAAAATCAACAAAAGCAAACTCACCAATACCTGAAGCACCAAGTGCAATAGCAAGTGTACACCCTAATCCTCCACTACCAATGATAGCTACTTTTTTGTCTTGAAGTGAATCTTGTGTTTCTTCACCCCATAATTTTATTTGTCTATTGAAAAACTCATGAATTTCGCTCATATTTTAATCCTTACTAAATAAGTTTAGTTTATATTTAATATATTCTGATGTAATCATAGCACATTTAGGTTAAATTTCTTTGACTTGTATCAATAAAATACTTGAGTAATTTTGTAGAGTACAGACTTTCCCTAGGAAAGTCTATTAGTTTTTGTTTTCTGTAGTAAAAATAAGTTTAGCTTCGTCTAAAAGTTTTTGTGCTTCTTCTAGCTCTTTCATACCTGATTTATATACTTCAATTGAATCACTTAATGTAATTTCAGGATTTGATAATTTTTCTAATAAATCTTTAGCTTTGATGATTTTATCTTCAAATGCTAATTTTTCATCTTGTACTTCGCTCATTTATTCTAATTCCTTTAATATATCTTTTACATGATCTTCAAACTTCTCAACTTCAACTAAGAATGAGTCATGTCCAGATTCACTGTCTATTAATTTATATGTTACTTGTTCACCTTTTCCTAAGTCATTCATAATATCTCTAATCTCTTCCATCTCTTCTGGGAAGAATAACATATCATCTTTAAATGCTATTAGGTGTAAGTTACATTGAACTTTATCAAAAGAATCCTCTAATTTATCTTTATTTCTTCCTGCATCAAAAATATTCATAGTTTTACATATATATAAATATGATAAAGGATCAAAGATTTTAGGGAAAGAGTATGCGTTATATTCTAAATATCTTTCAACTTCAAATCTTCCAAATAATTCATATAAACCATCTGTTCTTGCATACTCTCTACCAAACTTTCTATTAAATAAAGTTGGCGATAAATATGCAATAAGTCCTGCCATTCTTCCAATTGCAAGTCCAGGAAGACCTTGTGCTTGTAAGTCCTCTTTGTCATATAATCCATCTTTAAATACTGGATCATGTCTAATAGCTTCAATTGCTAGCTTGTTAATAGCAATAGCCCATGGTCTTGTATAGGCAGTTGTTGCCATTGCAATTACAGTATCAGTAAAATCACTATGTTCAATTGAATAACATAGTGCTTGCATTCCACCCATAGATCCACCAATAACTGCAACTGCTTTCTCAATGCCTAAATGCGAATAAAGTCTTCTTTGAGCTTTTACAATATCTGAAACCGTTAAAATAGGAAATTTCAGTCTATACTCTTCTTTAGTTGAAGGATCAATACTTAGTGCATTAGTTGAGCCAAAATTACTACCAATATTATTTGAACAAATTACAAAATATTTAGTAGTATCAATAGCCTTTCCATCACCAATAAATTTATCCCACCAACCTGGTTTTGCTTCATTTGCATATCTTCCTGCAGCGTGGTGTGACCCTGCAAGGGCATGACAAATAACAATTACATTTGATTTATCTTCATTTAATTCACCGTATGTTTCATATACGATTTCGAACTCTTCTAAAATCCTACCACTCTCTAGGTATAAAGGTTCATCAAATTTTGCTTTATTTGTCTCTATTCTCAATTTTCTTCCAATCTTAAGCTTACGCTTGTTTTAAATCATTAATTTAAAAATTAATATTTTCTAAAACACAGAAAGTGTAATTTTCCCCATAACAGTAATTAATACCGCTTAACACCCTTCTATATTATTTAGTCCCTTAGTTTTCACTAATGTTATGTTATCTAAAAAATTATAAAAAAGTCCCTAAAAAACTAGGCTTTAAGCCATTTTAAGTTCATCATAGCTTGTTTTCATTAAGCTTTGCCATTTTAGATTTGGGCTCCATAATTCAAACATTGATAAATCAATTTGATCAAATGGTGTTCTTAAAATATATTTGTGGTAAACATACATAAAACAAGTAACCCTATAGTTTTTTGTACAATGTACAAATACTTTATTTGCTCCAAGTGATTGCATGATATTTAAAAATAGTTTTAGTTCAGATAGATTTGGTGATTCAAAATCTACTGGAATATGGATATAAGTAAGACCAAGTTCACTTACAATTTTATCTTCATTTTCTAAAGCATTTGAACTTGATGTTTTTGCTAGATTGATAACAATTTCAAAGCCTTCATCTTTTATGCTTTGAAATTGTTCAACAGTAGGTTGTCCTGCTGTTGATATTAATTCGTTTATTTTTATATAGTTTAAAATTTCATTCATCTGTTTCCCTTTTGTGAAACGATATTTTATTGAAATTAAACTTTATAAAAACTCATCTACTTTTTTAATATACTCTTCTTTTAACTTTTCGTCTATAAATGATGATCTAAATGAGTTTTTAATAAGTGCTACAATATCATCTTTTGATAGATTTAAATTTTCATATAAATTAATAAAGTTTCTATTCATATACCCTTTAAAATAAGCAGGGTCATCTGAGTTTACTGTAACATTTAATCCATAATCTAAAAGTTGTTTAATATTATGTTCTTTATATGTTTCAAATACTTTTAATTCAATATTTGAGTTTGGGCAAACTGTAAGTGGAATTTGTTCATCTTTTAATCTTTGCATTAAAGACTCACTATTAATTGCTTGAACACCATGATCAATTCTTTCAATGTGAAGTAAATCAAGTGCAGTTTCAATATAAGAAACATCACCCTCTTCTCCAGCATGAGCAACTAATCTAAAACCTTCTTCTTTTGCTTTTTTAAATACCTCTTCAAATTTCTTTGGAGGATTTCCAAGTTCTGAAGAGTCAAGTCCCACGCCAATGATAATATCTTTGTATGGAAGTGATTGCTCTAATGTTTTAAATGCAGCTTCTTGAGATAAGTGTCTTAAAAAACACATGATGATATTTGAAGTAATGCCAAACTTCTCTTTTGCATCATCTAAAGCTTCTTTAATTCCAGAAATCACAACTTCAAACTCTATTCCTCTATCAGTATGAGTTTGTGGATCAAAGAAGATTTCTGTATGAATTACATTGTCTTCTACACATTTTAAAATATACTCCCATGTTAAATCATAGAAGTCTTCTTTATTTATAAGAACTGATGCTCCTGCATAATAAATATCTAAAAAGCTTTGTAAATTTGTAAACTTGTATGCTTCTTTTACATCAGCTATTGATTCATATGGGATTTCGATATTATTTCTTTTTGCAAGTTTGAACATAAGTTCAGGCTCTAGTGAGCCTTCAATATGCAGATGTAATTCTGCTTTTGGTAATAATTGTATTAATTCTTTCATAATAGTTCCAATACTTGTTAAATTCTTTTTATAATTATACTATTTTGAAGTGTCAAAAATATGTTTTTTTATTTTTTATTTTTTGTCCAAACAAATTCCATTTGTTTAGCTGTAGCTTTTGCTAACTCTTTACTATGAAGTTTACTTACAAGATATAAACTCATATCAATTCCAGCAGTAATACCACCAGAAGTAATAACCATATCTTCGTCAACCCATCTTTTATTTTCAACAACATCTAATTTAGGGAATTGTTCTTTTAAATCATCAATATCTTCCCAGTGAGTTGTAACTTTTTGTTTTTTAAGTACTTTAGCAGCAGCTAAAATAAATGCACCTGTACAAACAGACGCTGTTACATGAACTTGTTTTGATTGTTCTTTAATCCAAGATAAAACTTTTTTCTTTTTCATCTCTTCAGTGTGTACTCCACCAACAACAATAAGCACATCAAGATTTGGACAGTCTGCAAAAGAGTGTTGAGCTAAAACTGAAAAACCACCTCTAGCATTAACAACTTTATTCTCTTCAGAAACTAAAAATACATTAAATTTCTCTTTTTTCTTCATAAATCTTGATGCAGTTGAGAATACTTCAAATGGTCCTGAGAAATCTAAAACCTCAGCATCATCATAAATATATATACCTACATTCATAAATTTGTTCCTAATAGTTAAAATTTTTTTGGGAGTATAACCAAACAAATGTAAAATATCTATGACAAACGATTACAATATGATACAATATACAAAAAATAACAAGGAACTTTATATATGACTATGATAATGGCAAAATCACCAAAGGCAATAAAAGCCTATGAATTAGTTAGAAGTTTACAAAAAAGATTTGTTGATAAATTAAATAACTTAAGTAATATATATGGAGAAAACAAAGCTTTTGAAGAAGTAACATGGCTAAGAGATGAAGGAGTTCATGGAGGTGGTTCAAGATTTGAAGCAAGGGATAATATTTTATTTAATACTGCAAGTGTAAATGTATCTCAAGTACATTATGATGAAGACCCTGAGAAAAAACTACAAAGTGCAAGTGCTATTTCAACTATTATTCATCCAAAAAACCCAAAAGTACCATCAATACATATTCATATTTCATTAACGCAATTAAGAGATGGTGGAAGTTATTGGAGAGTTATGGCTGATTTAAATCCTAGCATCGTTTATGATGAAGATAAAAATAGATTTTTTGATTCATTTAAAAAATTAAGTGGCTCTACATATGAAGAAGGTATTGCTCAAGGAGATAAGTATTTTAATATCCCTGCGTTAAAAAGACACAGAGGTGTAGCACACTTTTATTTAGAAAACTACAAAAGTGAAAATGAACAAAAAGACTATGAGTTTGCTAACTCTTTTGGAGAAGGTATAATAGATACATATATTGATATTATTGATAATGCAATAAAAACTAGAAAAGAGTTCTCAGTTCATGATATAAAAGCGCAGCTAGATTATCATACTTTATATCTATTTCAAGTATTAACTTTAGATAGAGGAACTACTTCTGGACTTATGATTCATAATCAAAATGATGTAGGTATTATGGGCTCACTACCAAGTTTTGTAAATAAAAAACTATTAGAGTCTTGGAAAGCAAATGTTGCACAGCCACAAGATGAACTAATTCAGGCATTAGTTGATGTAATTAAAGATGATGGAGTTGTTGATATACAAACAAAAGCTAAATTAGCATTAGCAGTTAGAACTCATTACAAGAAGTATCCTGAGGCTTTAGGTTTACAAGCAAGTGGGAATTCAATTCCATCAACAGTATCAAATCATACAAACAAGTAGTTATGCACTACTTATACTAGCAATAAACTTTTCTGCTTCCTCAAGGTATAATCTTTTGCAATAAGGACATAAACCGTGAGTAAGCATTGGAAGTTTATCTTTTTCAAAAATCTTTAGTATAGAAACTGCTGTTTCAACTTCCTCCCATAAAGTCTCTTCGAGTTTTACTTTCTTACACATACTACAAACAGTTAAGAACTCCTCAGAAAATTCTCGATTGTTATCCATTAGTTTTACATAAGCTCTATTTTCAACCTTTTCAATTTTACTAATAAATTTAACATGATTATTATCTAAAGGTTTTATTGTAAGGTTTAAAAATCTTCTTTGAGTTGGTGAATCACATCTAAAAGGTAAGGTAACTTGTCTATTATATTTTCGCACATTTTCTAAAATATTTTCATATAAGTGTCTAGTTTCAAAATCTTCTATAAAATTCCATAAAGATTTTTTCGAAATATCCTTACTTGTACATAAATCAACATTACTGTTATCTTTATAAAACTCATCCCAGTTTTGATTGTTTACATATAGGATTTCATCATTTTCATTAATTATATAAGTATAAATGTCAGTTATATTTTTTTTCATGTAAGACCCCTTTAGACTGGGATTCAATCTAAAGATAAGTCTATCATAATAATTTTATTATGTAAAGAAAATATAATAATAAATTAGTTTCTCTCTTCTAATGCCAGTTTAATTCCTAAAATTACTAGAATACTTCCAGATGTTTTATGAATATAGTTTAATACTATTGGTCTTGTTTTAATCCATACAGATAAAAGCCCTGATAAAAACCCAATTGGTGCTTTAAGAAAAAATGTAAGTACAGCAAATGTCGTACCTAAAATAAATAATTGTAATGTCTCACTTCCACCATTTGGTGTAACAAACTGTGGTAAATATGAAAAATAGAATATCGTAATTTTTGGATTACTGATATTTGATATTGCACCTTGTAAAAACATTTTTTTACTAGAAACCTTTGGTAAATCGCCTTTTAGTGCTAACTTATGATCTTTACTTGTTAATAACTGATATCCTATATAAATTAAATAAGCTGCACCTACAAACTTAATAACATTAAATACCCACTCACTTGCCATTAATAATGCACCAAGTCCAAGTGATGCCAAAATAGTATGACCCATTAATCCAATACTAACACCTAAAGCTGTAATAATCCCTGCCTTTTGTCCTTGAGCAAGAGACCTTGACATAACAAGTAACATATCTTGTCCTGGTGTTAATATAATAAGTGAAGATGTTAAAATAAAAAATATTGTAATAGCTTCCATAAATTCTCCTTTATAATTCTAATTGCATTTGTATATTACTTCTCTCATATGGGTTTGAATACCCTGATACTTTTTTGAAACCTAATTTTTCGTATAGTTTTATAGCTGGTTCTAAAATAGTATTACTATCTAAAAACAACAGTTTTGCACCTAATTGTTTTGCTTCATTTTTAATAGCCTCACCAAGTAATAAACCTATACCTTTTCCTTGGTATTGTTCATCAACGACCATCTTTGCAAGTTCATAGTCATAACTATTTGTTTCATTTTTTATTAGGGAGCAAGTTCCAACTGCTTTACCTTCATAAAGTGCAATAAAAATCTTTCCTCCTTTATTAATAATGCTTTCTTGAGGGTTCTTTAAAGTTTCAATATCTTTTTGCTCTAATTTAAAATATTTTTCTATCCATTGTTCATTTAATGTTTTAAATATTTCATAATACTTATCTTCATAAGAAACTATTTCTATACTTAGAGCCTCTCTTCTTCTTTTTTCTTCTACTACTCTTGGATATGTTGATTGTTCATCTAGTAGCTTTTCAAACTCATCCATTGCTAACCAAAGATTATGAGTAGTTTGTGACAACATTTTTTCCATAGCAATAGTTACATCTTTATGTTGATACATTAAACCTGCAACTTTTTGCTTACCTAATTCACTCAAAGAGATATTTGTTTTTCTTTTATCAACTTCATCCTTTTCTTCAAGTAGAAATCCTTGTTTTGACAACTCTTTTATTATCTTAACTACAGATACGTGAGAGTGCCTATTTCATTTGCTATTTGAGTTACTGTCTTTGATTCTTCTGTATCAAAAAGTGTGTATATAACTGGATACCATTTTGATTTTATATCCACATCATATAATTCAAAAATCTTCTCACTCTCTTTTGTAACTCTTTCACTTAGCATTCTAAGTCTAGTGCCAATTGCCATAGCACCAGTTTTATCAAAAAGTCAATATTTAAAATAAATACAATATTAAACTAGTCTATTTTGTGATACTATAATAATATATACAATTACTAAAGGAGTTAAGATGTGCTATTTTAAAAAGTTGATAATAACTACTTTATTTCTAACACTTAGTGCTTTCGCTCACAACCACGGATTTGATAATGTAAAAATAAAAACCATTGAAGTAAAAGATGGAATTTATATGCTTATGGGTCGTGGAGGAAATATAGGATTAAGTGTTGGAGATGATGGAGTTTTTATGATAGATGATCAGTTTGCCCCACTCTCACAAAAAATCAAAACAGCTATTACAAAAATCACAGATAAAAGAGTTAAATTCCTTATTAATACACACTGGCACTTTGACCATGTAGGAGGAAATGAAAACTTCTCAAAAGATGGTGTTGTAATAGTTTCACATAACAATGTAAGAGATAGAATGTCAAAAGATGGATTTATAAAAGCTTTTAATAGAAAAACAAAAGCAGCTTCAAAAGCAGCTCTTCCTATAGTTACATTTAGTGATACTATCTCATTTCATTTAAACGGTGAACAAATAGAAGTTTTACATATGCCAAACTCACATACAGATGGAGATAGTGTAATCTTCTTTAAATCATCAAATGTAATCCATACGGGAGATATTTTCTTTAATGGTTTTTATCCTTTTATAGATAAATCAAGTAAAGGAAGTATTGATGGTGTAATTAAATCTGTTGAGTACATTTTAAGCAAAGCAGATGATGAAACACAAATAATCCCAGGTCATGGAAAACTTGCAAACAAAGATGATTTAAAAGTATATAGAGATACTTTGATTATTCTAAAAGAGAGAATGAAAAAACTTATTGATGATGGTAAAACATTAGAAGAAATAATTGCTATGAAACCAAACGCAGATATAGATAAAAAATGGGGAGGAGGATTTTTAAATCCCGAGAACTTCCTAAGAATTCTATATGATGTAGTAAAAAATGACTAAATAAGTTAGCAGTTTTCTGCTAACTTATAATTATAAATAAAATTACTAACTTTTTTATCTATCTATTATTATTTTCAGATATAGTTAATTATCAAAATATAAAGGAGCCAAGATGGCTATTACAGAAAACCAAGTTGTTACTATGAATTATGAATTAAAAATAGATGGAGAAGTAGTTGATGGTAATGCTGGAAAAGACCCTTTAGAATTCACTTATGGTATTGGACAATTAATTCCAGGATTAGAAGCAAGAATGGCTGATATGAATGAAGGTGAATCAAGAGAGATTACAGTTCCAGCTGATGAAGCATATGGAGAATATAACCCTCAAGCACTACAAGCTGTTCCAAAAGCTCAATTTGGTGATTTAGACCTATTTGAAGGTATGCCATTACAAGGTCAAGGTGAAAATGGTGAAACAATTCAAGTAATTGTAAATGAAATCAAAGATAATGAAGTAATCGTTGATTACAATCACCCACTTGCAGGAAAAGAATTAAACTTTTCTCTTACAGTAATCACTATTCTATAAAACATTAAACCCCAAGCTTTTTGGGGTTTATATCTACCCTTACTTCATTTAAATAAATTTGGTTATAATTTCGAAAAAACTTTGGAGTTATAATGAGTTATATTAAACAACTTGAAGAACTATTAAAAACTGACGTATTATTAGAAGTTGAACAAAATCTAAATGAATTACAAGAAGAATTAAAAACTTCAAAAAAGAAAAGTGATATTAAAGATATCAAAGAAGAAATCAAATACATGGAACAAGTAAAACAATATTTTGAAGAAGTAGTTATTGATATTCAAAACAATAAACTAACAGAAGATCAAGCTATTGATATTTTAGAAGGTCTTGAAGATATGAGAGCGGATAATCAGCAAGTATAATATTTTGTAATGTAGTTACAAGTAACGCAATATTATAAAAACTTAAAAAAACTAATAATTTTATATCTTTTAAATATTCATTTTAGTTATAATCCAAAGAAAAACTGGATTAAAAATGCTAAATTTAGAAATATACGAAATAGTAAATATTTTGGGACTTATTATTGGTATAGTTTTTGGTATGGTTGCCCAGAAAAAACAGTTCTGTTTTAGTGGTTCAATCAAAGACTATATCCTTACAAAATCAACAAAAAGAGCATCATCAGTAATTATGGCAATGATAGTTGCAATAATCTCTACAGCTCTTGCATCTGCTTATTTTGAATTTGATGTAACAGAATCTACATACTACAGAGACAATATTAACTTTATCTCTATTATTATTGGTGGTTGTTTATTTGGAGCAGGTATGATGATCGCTGATGGTTGTGCAAATAGACACCTTATCAAATTTGCCCAAGGAGATTCAAACTCATTAATAGCACTTGTATTTATGGGAATATTTGCCTTTGCAACAACAAAAGGTTTTATTTATGGATTCTTAGACCCATTAGTAAACAATGAAACTTTGATTAACTTCTCCGCTTCTATTGGTAATATGCAAATGAACATCTATTTAGTTTTAGCAATATTAGTTGCTGTTCTTATTTTTATACTAAAAAAATCAAAAAGAGTATTTTCACTTTATGATGGAGTATTAATAGGACTATTAGTTGCAACAGCATGGAGTATCACTGCAGTTCTTGGTGAAGAGAGTATGGAAAGAACTATCAACCTTTCCGGTGTTTCTTTTGTATATCCTACAGCAAAAAGTATTGAACTATTTAGTTACTACGAAGTAAATGAATTAACATTTGGAATATGTTTAATTATTGGTGTTTTAATTGGTGCGTTCTCTATGTCTAAAATGAATAGACAATATAGTTTTGGATGTACTGCAAACCAAAATATAAATAGAGCAAAATACAATATGATTGGTGGAGCGATGATGGGAGTTGGTGGTATTTTATCAATTGGATGTACAGTAGGACAAGGTCTTACTGGATTATCAACACTAGCTTTTGCTTCAGCTATTGCTATAGTATCAATTTTTGTTTCAGCGGTTATTACTGCAATAATTCTAAACAAACACTATAAACTGCCTATGTGTTTTATTTTTGATTGGGATGATAATACTCCTGATTACCAAATCTAGAAGTTTCTTTGAAACTCTAGATTTGAGTATTAAAAAGCTCAACCCTATTTCTACCTAAATTCTTTGCTTTATAAAGTGAAGTATCAGCTTTTTTTATAAATGATTCTAAAGCATCATTTTGTTCATAAATAGAAATACCAATACTTACTGTTACTTTATTTATATGTGAGAAGTTATGAGAGGAAACTAAATTTTTCAATTTATTTGCAATCATCATGGCATTTTGTGAATTTGTATTTGGAAGCAGTATAATAAACTCTTCTCCACCCCATCTTGCAAAAATATCTGTAGTTCTAATAGCAGAGCTAATTAGCATACAAAACTCAATCAAAATAGTATCACCAATATTATGTCCACAATTGTCATTTATTCTTTTAAAATGATCAATATCTATTAAGAGTAAAGAAATTGTGCTGTTATCAAGTTTTTGTTTTTCAATATGTGTATCATATAATATCTCAAATTTATGTCTATTATAAATACCTGTTAAAGGGTCTGTAGTTGCTAGTGTTCTTAATGCTTTTTGAACTTCATATCTATCGGATATATCCCTAGCTACACTTATTACAAGTTTATCCCCATGTAGTTCAAAAATCTGACTTCTAATCTCAACTGGAATTATACTGTCATCTTTTCTTTTATGTTCTATTTCAAAAGTAACAAAACCTTGTTCTTTCATTTTTGCTATATTATTTTTCATTTTCTTAATAGACTCTTCATCCATTGGAGCATCCAAGTCTTTTACGTGCATAGCTAAAAGTTCTTCTTTTGTATATCCTCTACTCTCATAAGCCTCTTTATTTACATAAACAAATTTACCATTCAAATCATGTACAAAAATCGAATCAGACATATAATCAAGTATTATTGATTGCATTTTTAAAGTATCTAAATCATCCATGAAAGATTTTAGCATATATAACTTTGAATAAAAGTTCATTTATGTAAGTTTTTTATCTCTTTTATATTAAATAATTTTGAAGTGCAAAAAATAATCTGTTTTAAATATTTATCAATTATATTGTATACTTGCGCCACCAAAATAAAGGATATTAATTGAATTTAGATATGACAAAAGTAGCAAATGTAATTTTATATATGTTACATAAACAAGTTAACCACTTAAATGATAAGAAACTATCAATTATGCTATTTTTAATGGACTATAATCATACTAAATATTGTGGTTCAAAAATCTTTGATGATGAATATATCAAAGATGCAAGAAGCCCAATACCTTCTGTATTATCTGAAGTTTTTGACATTATTGCTAATGAAGAGGATTTAGAAGAAGATGATCCAAGACTATTCTTGATTCAAGAATTACTTGATTATTTAGATATTGAAGTAAAAGCAAAAGAGAAATTTATTGAATTAAAATTTATCAAAATGGAAGAAGAGTTTGATGATACTCTATTTACTACAGATGAAATGAAAACAATTCATAAAATTATAGAAACATACAAAGATACAAGCCCTAGAAATATTGCTAATGACTGTTTCAAAATTGATGAAGTTAGAAACACAGCAAAAGGTGAAGTAATACTTTAAACAATAGAATAAACTTCTATTGTTTAACTAAAAGTTTTCATTGAAGTTTATTATATCGTCATAAGTTAATTCAAGTTTACGAAGCTGATTTTCCTGAAGTATAGGATTCATAAGGGCGTCTCGATCTTCAATATGTGGAATACCAACCATATGTGCAATTTCATGAGCTAAAACAGCTTTTAGTTCTTCATGAGAATTAAACCCATAAATCTCTATTTTACTCATACTATTTTTTACACTTCTCTCTTTTATTTTTTTACCATTTTTATAATAAGTTTTTAAAGTAACTTCTCTTGTACCAAAAGCTTTTCCTTTTATTTTTTTAAAACTTCTACTCATAGATTCAACTTCATTGTTTAATCTATTTAGTTCTCTAATTTGATTGTTATAAGAATGAACTTTATTATTAAAACTACTTACTCTTCTTTTTAATTTTCTTTGTTTACTTTTAAAGGCTCTTATTTCCTTATCAAGTTTAGATTTTTTTGAAGCAACCTCTTTTTTTATTGCATTGTATTGCTCTTGTGTTAATTGCTTCATTTTATTTATCTTTTTTACATACTCATTAAAGGTATTTACTTTTTCATTTAAAACAGTATTTTCATATGAAACTTCACTTTTTAAAATATCTATTTGTTCTTGAAGTTCATAAAAGCTTTCTTGGGTTTTATTGATTTTTCTTTGTTTATTGTTTACCCTATCAAGTTTTGCTTTTATTCTTCTTTCTAGTTTAGAAGCTGGAACATATAAGATATCAATAGGTTTACCACTTTGAGAGTAATCAAAAATATTCCTATTTAAAGTTGTTTCAAAATTTTGTTCTATTTCATCTATGATAATTCTTAGCTCTTCATAAGAAACCTTATCATCATAGTAACTATCTATTTTTCCTATTTTTATTTTTTCATAGGCAGCATTTAGAAAAGTACATGTTATTAGTGTTGTTGTTAAAATCTTTTTTAGCATTTTTTATTTTATTACAAAAAAATTAACGATTCATTTAGAATTCTTCAATTTTTATACATTTTTGTATTATACTTAATGTATAAATAACTCACTTTAGGAGCTAATCATGAAAAAGTTACTAACTTCATTAGGAATAGCTAGTTTGCTATTGTTTGTTCCGCAAGTTGTAAGTGCCGAAAAACCATCTTGGGCAGGTAAACCTTCATGGACAGGAAAAGGTAAACCAACAACTGAAGAGATGGAAGAGTACAAATATAATAAAAAACAAGAAAAAGAAGATAGAAAATATCAAAGAGAACTAAAGAAAGAAGATAGAAAATATCAAAGAGAACTAAAGAAAGAAGATAAAAAAAGATTAAAAGAGGAAAGAAAGTATCAACGAAGCCTCGATAAAGATGAAAGAAAAAGACTAAAAGAAGAAAAGAAATACCAAAAAGAATTGGAAAGACAAGAAAGACAAAGACAAAGAGAAATTGAAAAAGAAAGAAGAGAAAAAGATTTAGAAGAGAGACTTGAAAGACTAAGAAGAGGATAAAACCTCTAATATAAATTAGCCATAAAAGAGCATACACTCTTTTATGGTTAATCTATATATTACTTAGCTTTTATCTCATTTTTCTGTTTTATGTACTCATCATGACTTAAAAAACCACTTTGATATAACTGCGTGATTTTTTCTAAATCTTGTACATTTTCCTTAGGAACAGAAGGTTCCAAATCAAGTTCTTCATAAGAATCTAAAAACTCTGGTTTTTCCATATTAAACATATCTATTTTAATATGTCTTGCTTGCTTACTTTTATAAATATCAATATAAGCAATATCATCTCTTATTGCTATATATGAATCTTTTTCATCATTTGAAAGTATCAAAGTTTTATGATTATTGATAGAAACAACAAAGCCTAATGGTTTAAAATACTCCATAGCTTCATCTTTTACTTTAGAAAAACAAGAATCATCTGTTCTTGCTATATTTATAGTCGAATCCATTTGAGCCCTCCTATTTTAGTGAAAGCCTTTTGTTCAGTTATAAAATAACTAACTATTAAATCCCTACTAAAAGTATAACAAAAACTAGAAGATTTTGTTATTAAATCACCATTTTACTTTTGGTGATTCGTAGTTTTTAATAGATTCGAGTAAAAACTCTTTATCTTCTGTTTTAATAAGCATATCAACATAATCCTTTTTCAAAAAGCCTTCATCTGACATACCAGTTATCATATCAATAAGTTTATTGTAAAAACCATTTACATTATAAAAAGCGCAAGGTTTGTTATGAAAACCAAGCTGTGCCCATGTCCAAACCTCAAAAATCTCTTCAAGTGTTCCAGCACCACCAGGAAGCGCAACAAAGGCATCAGAAAGCTCAGCCATTGTTGCTTTTCTTTCATGCATATCTTTTACTACTCTAAGTTCCGTTACACCCTCGTGAGCTAACTCTTTTTCTTTTAATTTTTCAGGAATTACTCCAAATACTTTACCACCATGTTCTAATACAGAGTCAGCTAAAGTACCCATAAGACCTACTTTCCCACCACCATAAACTACATCAATATTATTTAAAGCAAAAAACTTACCAAGCTCTTTTGTAGTGTTTTCATATTCTATATTATTTCCTGCACTTGAACCACAAAAAACTGCTATTGTCATACTCTTTCCTAAATTCAAAGTTTTATGAGATTATATATAAATTGCCTTAATTAATCTTTTTTTATAAACTTAAATAACAAAAAAATTGTTATCATATATCTATACGCTCTATTTCTTATAAAGGATTAGATTATGTATGATTACTCAAAACCATATAAAAATATAAAAGGCTCATTTATACGACAAATAAATGTCCTAGCAAGTCAAAAGGATTATATATCTTTTGCAGGTGGTCTGCCTAACAATGATTTATTCCCTAAAAATGCTTTAATGCATATATTTAGAAACTACAGTACAAATCTTCCATCTAATATTTTTCAATACGCTCCAACAGCAGGGCTTCCTCAACTAATTGAGCTAATAAAAAAACAGTTTGAATTAAAAGAGAATATTATCATTACAAGTGGTGCCCAACAAGCTTTAGATTTAGTATCTGCTATATTTTTAAACCCAAAAGATAAAATACTTGTAGAAGAGCCTACTTATTTAGGAGCTACTGGGGTTTTTAAATCCTATGGAGCAAAATGTCATAGTGTAAAACTTACAGAAGATGGCATAGATTTAAAACAGTTAAAGAAGAAACTTCAAAAAAATAAATATAAATTTTTCTATGTTATTCCAAACTTTCAAAATCCAAGCTCTATAACATATAGTAAGAAAAAAAGAAAACACTTAGCAAAACTTGCAATCAAATACAATCTAATCATAATAGAAGATGATCCATATGCTTATTTACATTTTAAAAACAAACAAAATCCGAAGATATATGATTATGCACCAAATAATACTATTTATCTAGCTTCATTTTCCAAAATACTTATACCTTCACTTAGAGTTGGTTATGTCATGGCAAATAATGAACTTTTAGCAAAAATAAATATCTCAAAACAGTACAAAGATTTACATACAAATCTATTCTCTCAATATATACTATATGAGTATTTAAAAGAGTTTGATATATTCGATCATATAAAAACTCTTCAAAAGTTTTATGAATCAAAAGCAAAACTATTTTATAGAACACTGGTAAATGAGCTGGGAGATAAACTAGATATTTATAAACCAAAAGGTGGTATGTTTATTTGGGCAAAAATCAAAGATGGAACTGATAGCTACAAACTATTTGAAAAAGCCAAAGAAAAAAAGGTCTTGTATGTTCCAGGTATTATGTTTTGTGAAGATAAATCAAATATAAGTTATATACGTTTTAATTTTACAAACTCAACAAATGAAGAAATAAAAGAAGGAATCAAAAGATTAAAAGAGGTTTTAGCTACTAAGCTCTAACTTCCAGAACTCTTGATTAAAAGTAAATCCATACTTTTGAATATTTTTATTTTCTTTATAGATTTTAAAATTATACTTTTTATAAACTTCTCTTGCAGATTCTAAACAACTATAAGTTTCCAAAGTTATAATAGGAAGTTTTACTTCTTTAGAATAGTTTATTAGTTCATCCATAAGTCTATTTGCTAATCCTAAACCTCTAAACTCATGTAAAACAAAAAAGAAGTTCACAAAAGATGCATCCTTTAAACCATCTTTTTTTGATATTGCTATACAAGCAGCCTTTTTACCATCTACCCATGCAATAAAGAATCTTTTTATATCATCTTCTTTATTACAAAAGTTTACAGCTTTCTCTGCAATATCTAGTTCAAATTGTACATCAAAACCAAAGTCTTTTACGTAGATTTCTCCATGGGAAGATATAATCCAACCTATATCTCCATCTTGAAGTTCTTTTATTTCTATATTCATTTTAGAATTTTAACGTAGTTTGTATATTAGAAATATTACCTAAAAACCATTTCTGGTGTTGTTCAAAACTATGTCCATTACCAGTATTAATATTAAACATAGAATCTATATTCCAATTACAGTCAACAACTTTATCTTTTTGCTCTGTTGGAAAGTTTCTATTTTCCATCATTTCAGATAACAACATTTTAATCGTAGTAAAATACAACAACTCATCTTTTGAATCTTTTTCCCATTCCATTACAAGATTTTCTAATTTCGTTAATAATAATGACAGATTTTGCAAGACACTCTCCTATTTTTTGATTATTATATAATAAAATAATAAAGATTAGTATAAAAAAGTGTATTATTTTTAGGACTTTTTCAGAAGAAAAGTAAGATTTTTAGGTCTTACTTTTCATTATATTTAAATAATTAGAGTTTTATAAAGATATTACTTCTTTGATTTAGCTAACTCTTTTAAAAAGTTTATTTGAAACTCTTTTTTGATTGCATTAGGTTGCTTATCATCAATTTGTCCCATAGCTTCATCATATGAAGCTCCTTTTGATATTAAATAACTTGCAATCATAGTACCAGTTCTACCTCTACCACCCTTACAGTGAATTGCAACTTGGTTTCCCTTTTCATTTTGTTCATCTATAAATGCTACTAGTTTTTCCACTTGCTCAAAAGTTGGAGCTTCGTGATCAATAACTGGAAGCCATAATTTTTCAAAACCATTTGACTCATAGTTTTCAACGCTATTTTCATCTTCTAATAAAGATACAATAGCCTTAATCCCACTACTTTGAACAGCTTTTAAATCTTGTTCTTCTGGTTTTGGCATACCAGATAGTTTGTTTGGTAGTACATTCCAAAGCTTTGAAATATGAGACTTTTCATCCATATCTAATTCCTTTATACAAATATTGCGAAATTATATCAAAGCAGTTTTTATAAATCAAACTATTAAACTATACTTCTTTTGAATTAGCATTTCCTAACTGCTCTTGTCCCAAAGCAGTTATCATGCTAGCATCCCATTTTGGAGTATTAACAAAACTTACCCTACACTCATCTACTTCATCAATACTTTTTACATACTTGATAATCTCTTCACTAAAAGCTTGTGTATCATTAGCTCTAGAATCAATTGTAGTTGTTTCTATACTTACATTTATATTCTCATCAACTAATGCAACTTCAGTTTTATAAATAAGTCCCAAATCATAAATATTAACTGGTAACTCAAGATCTTTAATCGTTTTTAGTTTCTTAATAACTTTTCTTTCTATATTATCTATTTCAATATTCATCGTCTGCTCCTTTTTAAAAACTGAATAATACAAAAGTTTTATAAGACAAATATAGTAAAAAATATTTTACCTTTTTTAATTAAACTATTTTTAATTTAAGATAGTTTGCTTTTATGTTAGAATCACATCAAAATTTTATGCCTCAAGGTAAACTATGACTACAGATGAACTAGCAATAATAGATAAAAAAATATTAGACCTAATCAATGATAATACAAACTACAACTTTACAGTTCTTAGAGAAAAAGTAGAAGAGATTTTAGAAAGTACTGATATATTTAAAAATGAAGATGGCATTGACCAAAAAGCAGTAGATTTGTACCTTAAAAACGTAATAACGAAAAGAAACGATATAGCTAAAAAACAAGAGAAAGCAAAAATAGATGAATCAAAAGAGACTAAATACGCTTTAATAGAATCTATATGTAAAAAGTGTGAGTTTCAATCTCAAGAAGAGCTTATCAAAAAAATAGATGAGCTAGAAAAAATATCAAATTATGAATTAAACGAGTTAAACAACTCAATGTAAGAATTAGGAGTTGATAAACTCAACTCCTAAAAAAATGCTTATGCTAAAGCAGTAAACATATCAGCAGTTACTTCTGATACGTCTTTTGTACCATCAAGTTCTACAATAACACCCATGTTTGAGTAGAAGTCGATTAATGGAGCAGTTTGCTCATGGTAAGCAGATAATCTTTTTGTTACAGTTTCTTCTGTATCATCAGCTCTTTGGATTAAATCTTCTTCTTTTTCATCTACTGGTGGGTTAAATGTCATGTGGTAGATTTTACCAGTTACTTTAGATGTTCTTCTTCCAGTAATTCTCTCAACGATTAATTCATCTGGAACGTTTAATGAGATAACTTTATCTAAAGAGATTTCCATATCGTTCATTAAAGTATTTAAAGCTTCTGCTTGAGGTAATGTTCTTGGGAAACCATCAAGGATGAATCCTTTTTTACAATCTTCTTGGGCTAATCTATCTTTGATAATACCAATAATTGTTGAATCTGGAACTAATTTACCATCATCCATAAATTTCTTAGCTTCCATACCCATTTCAGTTTTATCTGCAATAGCAGCTCTTAGGATATCACCTGTAGAAATTTGAGGGATATCATACTTTTCGATTAAAAATTTTGCTTGTGTACCTTTTCCTGCACCTGGTGCACCAAATAACATTAAATTCATGTTCAACTTTCCTTGTGATTTCTTTTTGTGTGATTGTATAAAAAAAGTAGTTAATAATACCTAAGATGAAACAATTACATGGGCAAATTAAAAATAAAGTGTTTCCTTAGCCTTTATTTTTCCTCATCAATACTATTTTCACTACTTTCCATAATACTTTTTGTATTTTTAATACAAGTAGTAAGTAACGTTTTATAATGAGAAGTAAGCACTAAAATCAATGCAAATAAAAGTAATGTTAAAACTAAAAAAGGCGTAATAGGTAATGGAATTGCTCCAATAAGAGTTGACATCAATAAACCTGCACTAGCCATTATAAAAAACAACATCAATCTACCATATAAAGAAATAGTACTAGAAGCAAACATAAGTAGTTTTACACTAGAAACATAACTACTATTCATATAAACTAGAAGTTCATCGCAACCTTTTGCTTCTTTAATACCACTAACAAACTCATTTATTTCATTTTCTATTTTCTTAATCATTGCTATCCCATTTTGTAAGTTGCTATAGTTTAGCAAACTTTTCAATATAAATGGTTAAGTATTACTCTAAAAGAAAATTTAAAAACCTTTTGGTTACACTACGATAATTTTTAACGGAGTTACAAATGAATGTAAATCAAGAAATAGAACAAATCTTAGATCAAATAAGAAAAGTGGCTTTTTACGTAGGTCATGGTAAATACAATGACTATATGAGTACAGAAGAAGTTGTAAAAATCAAAGCAACTTTAGAGAGTATTTTAGAAATAGAAAAACAGTATGAAGAAGCTAAAAGTGATGATGAACTAGAGCAAATACACAAACAGTTATGTGTATATAAAACTTTTAGTATTAAAGATTTTGTAGATTATAAGGTTTAAGAATCCCCTATTAAATATGCAGAAAGGGAGCAAAAGAACTCCCCCTATCTCTACATAAAGTTTCCTTTTTTATCAAAAATTTATTTTGATAAATTAACTATAGTAACCATCTCTTTTTCAACTTCATCAGCCATATCATCGAGTCTATGCGTGAAATTCTGATAAAACTGTTTTAATTTAATCATTAAAATAACTGTTTGATTGTTTTCAGAATAAATTAAAATTTTTGAAGGAAGAATCATGCTCATATCCATCGATGTAGATAGAAGATTTAAAACATGATGTGGATTACTAATGTCTAATATTTGACAATCATCTGGTAAAGAAACACCTTTTTCATGCAACATATCATTTACGTTGTATATGTTTGTTACACCAAACTCTTTTGCTTCTGAATTTTTTATAATAGCGTCAACAACTTCTTGAACGCTTTTTTTAGATGTCGTAGAGTATTTCATATTAACTCCTTTTGTCTATTATCTTAATTATAACTTAAATTATTTAAAGATAAAAAGCCTATTCAATTTACATCTAAAAGTTAAGGAAGTTTTGTTTCAGCTATCTACATGAGTGATTAATACTTCTTTTTAGGTGGTGGAGGTAATAGTTTGTTGTAATCATAAGGAATAATATTTCGCTCAATCTCTTCAGTAAAGTCATATAGCTTAATAGATAAACCAATCAATACAAACCAAGCACACACTTGATTAATAATAGGTGTAGTTAGTAATCCAATAATCACCCCAACAATACCTGCGATAATAAGTATATTGTCAACCTTTTTAGTTTTTAATAGTTTATAATATTCTTTTATTTGTTTACTAACCATATCAATTTCCTTTTTTATAGATAATAGTACCATTTATAATTAAAAAAAGGGAAGAAAATAAGAATATAAAATTACTAATATTTAAAAAAAGTGAAGATTCAACCCTCAGAAATAATCTAACTATATGAATTAGGCAGATAAAAAAGGAGTATAAAAGTTACTTTAAAGAGTTTAGGTAAAATATAATTTACCAAAAAACTATTTTATAAACATACTTTTACTATACTTCAAATAAAAATAGGAAAATTTATGAGCGAAAAATCACAAGAATTTTTACAAAGAGCAGATGAGTACATTGCAACTGCAAATCAACAATTAGAAAGAGGTAAAACTTTAGGTGAAGTTAGTGCTTCTCTTATGTATGGTTCTGCAAGATTCACAACATATATGGCATGCACATCATTTGATTCATCAGAAGATATGGTTGCAGAAAAAGATAAAATTATTGAATACTTTGTAAAAGAGTATAAATTAGCACTTGAAGAACATATAAATAATTTTGTAGTTACTCACGATTTTTCACAAAATCCAAGTTAATTAAAAAGAGGAGAGAAATAATTTTTCCTCTACTCTTAGCCTTATCAATAATCAATATAAGATGATTTTGGGTTAGGCCAATTATCTTTTAAATTATAATATACTTCTTTTACATATCTTTCATCTTCAGATGCTTCTTTTCCACAATAACTATTACCCATACACCATGTTTCAAATCTAAACAATATATTATCAAGGTTTTCATTTCCTACAGCATCAGAAATAAAAGCATGGCCATCTTTTGTAACTCTCAATTGTCTATTAATTGAATCATCAGAAGAAGCAATTAATCTTTTGATGTTTACCAGAGTGAAATCTTTTTCATCCTTTAAATTTATTCTCATTATTATTTCCTTATAAAATTGATTTAAAATATTTTATCCGATAAACGTCACAGTTTACGTCACAAAATTAATAAATATAAATAATAAAATAGATTTAATTTTAGAGTTCTAAATAGTAATAGTTAAAAGAAGTAATTTAATTGTATAAGTTTTTTATATTAAAAAGTAGTTTATATAAAACTACTTCTTATTTTTCTTTCTAGAAGCCTTAGCAGCTTTCTTCTTTGCTTTAGTTTTAGCTTTATTTTGGCTAGCAGCTTTTCTAGCATTTACAACTTGATCTTGTACTGTTGTATCTTTTTCAAATGCCTTTGGTGTAGCATTACTTCTTGCTTGAAGAAGATTCATTTTAGAGTTCTTTACACTATTATTATTTGAACTTTTAGACATGTTTAATCCTGAATTATTTTAAGTTTGATTGTTTTATTGAAAGAATATTTTGCATAAATAAGGTGATTTAAAATCACCCTATTTAATATATTATACGTGGTAGTTTGGAGCTTCGTTTGTGATTGTTACATCGTGAACGTGAGACTCTTTTAATCCTGCAGATGTAATCTCTACGAATTCAGCAGTTTCTTGGAAAATTTTAATAGTTCCAGAACCTAGGTACCCCATAGATGATCTTAATCCACCAGTCATTTGGTGAATAATATCAGCAATAGAACCTCTATATGCAACTCTACCTTCAATTCCTTCTGGAACTAGTTTATCAGCAGCTGTACCTTCTTGGAAGTATCTATCAGTACTTCCTTTAGTCATAGCACCAATTGATCCCATACCTCTGTATGATTTGAATTTTCTTCCTTGGAATAAGATTAATTCACCTGGAGACTCATCAGTACCTGCAAGAGCAGAACCCATCATAACAGCAGATGCACCAACAGCTAATGCTTTAGCAACATCACCAGAGTATTTGATACCACCATCAGCAATAACAGGTACATCATGTTTAGCACCCTCTTCAGCACACTCATCAATTGCAGAAATTTGTGGTACACCAACACCTGCAACAATTCTAGTAGTACAAATAGAACCAGGTCCAATACCAACCTTAACAGCATCAGCACCAGCTTCGATTAATGCTCTAGTTCCTTCAGATGTAGCAACATTACCAGCAATAATTTGAACATCTAATTTAGATTTAATATCTTTTACAGAATCTAAAATACCTTTAGAGTGACCATGAGCAGAATCCATTACAAGTACATCAACACCAGCATCAACTAATGCTTGTGCTCTGTCTAATTGTCCAACACCAATAGCAGCACCAACAATTAATCTACCTAATTCATCTTTAGATGCATTTGGGTATTCTCTTTTTTTGTTGATATCTTTGATAGTAATAAGACCAATTAATTTGTTGTTATCATCAACGATTGGTAATTTTTCAATTTTATTAGAGTGCATAATATCAGCAGCATCTTCTAAAGTAGTTCCCTCTTTAGCAGTTACTAATGGCATCATAGTCATTTTTTCACTTACTTTTTTAGAGAAATCTTTTGTAAATCTCATATCTCTATTAGTTACAATTCCTAATAAGATTTTGTTGTCATCAACAACTGGTACACCAGAAATTTTGTACTCAGCCATAATGTCTTCAGCATCTTGAAGAGTTTGATCCATTTTAATAGTAATAGGGTCAATAATCATACCAGATTCTGATTTTTTAACTTTTTTTACTTGTAATGCTTGTGTTTCGATATCCATGTTTTTGTGAATAATACCAATTCCACCAAGTCTTGCCATAGCAATTGCAGCTTCATATTCAGTTACTGTATCCATCGCAGCAGATACGAATGGAATTTTTAAAGTAATCTTTTTTGTTAATCTAGTCTCTAAACATACAGCTTTAGGTAAGATTTCTGATTTTGCTGGTACTAATAAAACGTCTTCAAATGTTAATGCTCTTTTTCTAATTCTCATAATGTATACTTTCCTAATTATATTCTATTTATTTATATTCAACTGCTTTTTCTAAAGATAAAGCGCCATCAAACACAGTTTGCTCGTCGTAAGCTTTTCCTATTAATTGTAATCCTACAGGCATACCTTCTTCATCTTTGTCAACAGGTAAAGATATAGCTGGTAATCCAGCAAGGTTTACTGAAATTGTGTAAATATCACTTAAATACATCTCTAATGAAGTTTTAAAGCTTCCAAACTCTGGTGCAGTAGTTGGTGCAACAGGTGAAAGAATTAAATCTGCTTCAGCAAAGATTGCTTCATACTCATCTTTAATTAAGTGTCTAACTTTTTGAGCTTTAATATAATAAGCATCATAATAACCAGAACTTAATACAAATGAACCTAACATGATTCTTTTTTGTACTTCATCACCAAATCCTTGTGACTTAGTTTGAACGTACATATCTTTAAGACCACCTTCACCTTTTCTATTACCATATCTAACACCATCAAATCTTGATAGGTTTGCAGATGCTTCAGCAGTTGCAACGATGTAATAAGATGAAAGAATTTTGTCTGTATCTAACATATTTTTGTGAACAATAGTATGTCCGTTCGCTTCTAATGCTTTTACTGATTTCTCAAATGCAGCTTTAATAGCAGGGCTTGCTTGTTCTACAAAGTTATCAATAACAGCAATAGTTAACTTTCTATCACTATCCAATTTAGGAGCAACCGCTTCATACTCTACATTTGCAGATGTAGAATCTTTAGGGTCATTTCCAGAAATAATATCATATAAAATTGCTGCATCTTCAACATTTTGTGTGATAGGACCACATTGGTCTAACGAAGATGAATATGCAGTAATACCGTATCTTGACACTCTACCGTATGTAGGTTTCATTCCAACAACACCACAATAAGCGGCTGGTTGTCTAATAGACCCACCAGTATCAGTTCCAAGTGCCGCAACAGCAATTCCATCTGCAACAGCTGCAGCAGAACCACCAGAAGATCCACCAGGAACTTTTGTATTATTTACAGGATTTAAAGTTTTACCATAACATGATGATTCAGTTGAACTTCCCATAGCGAATTCGTCCATGTTTGTTCTACCAAATGCACTTAAACCTGCTTCTTCTAAGTTATTAATTACCGTAGCATTGTAAGGTGATTTATAACCTTTTAAAATATTACTTGAACAAGTAATTTCCCAATCTTTAACATTTATATTATCTTTAATAGCAATAGGAATACCTGATCCAGCTTTTGAAATATTAGTGTTAGTAAGTTGTTCAACGTAAGCTCCTACGTTGCTCTCACTAATTTTTGAAGTTAATTCTTCTCTTAGTTTTTCGATACCTTCACTATCAAGTGATAGTGCTTCTTTTAGAGTTATCAAACGAATCTCCTGTAATTTACAATTATAGTATACGCCTGATTGTATCGAAAATATCATTAAAATCTGGTAAAAGAAATTTAAATAAAATTAAATTGTAATTTTTATGTAAAAATATTAAGTGAAGTGTTATTTAGTACAGGTATAAAAAAAGGTAGAAGCCGAAGCTCCTACCTTGTAAGAAGAGTGTATATCTATAAAGATTATACGAATGAAATGAATGCCATTTGAGTAGCATCACCTCTTCTGATTCTTGTTTTAACGATTGAAGTATATCCACCATTTCTTTCTTCATACTTTGGTGCAATTTCGTTGATTAATTTTTTAGTAGCTTCTTTGTCTTGTAATGCTTGGAAAACAGCTCTGTGAGTGTTAAAATCCGCATTTCTAGCTGTAGTTACTAGTTTTTCAACGTATCTTCTTAATTCTTTTGCTTTAGGTACAGTTGTTTCGATCTTTTCTCTTTCGATTAAAGCGATTGCCATGTTCTTTAGTAATGCTTTTCTATGAGAAGAAGTTCTGTTTAATCTTCTATAACCGTGCTTGTGTCTCATATTCTAAACCCTTAATTATGCTTTAAGTTGCTCTAATTTTCTTCTTAATGCAGAAGCAACATTTTCTGGAAGTGTATTTTCAACTGGGAATCCAAGAGTTTCTAACTTCTCTGCGATTTCGTCGTATGACTTTTTCCCTAAGTTTTTGATGTTTTTAACTTCAACTTCACTCATAAGTACTAATTCACCAAGGTATTTTAACCCTGCTCTATCTAAAGAGTTGAATGATCTAGCACTTAAGTTTAAATCATCAATTTTGATGATTAAATCTTTTAACTCTACTGGTTCTTCACCAGCATCGCTTACTGTTACTTCAGATAAGTCAAATACTTTATTGAATACTGACATTTGTGAGTACATAACAGATACTGCTTCTTTGAATGCAGTAATTGGAGAAATTTGTCCATTTGTTTGTACGTTAAATACAGCTTTTTCAAAGTTAGGATTATCTTCAACTAACATTTTTTCGATATCGTAAACTACTTTTTTTACTGGTGTAAAGAAAGCGTCTAATGGAATGTAATCCGGTCCAACCATATCTCTGATATCTTCAGAAGGCATATAACCAATACCTCTTTGGATAATTACAGAGAAAGTTAAGTTACAATCTGAGTTAATAGTAGCTAAATGTAAATCAGGAGAAACAACTTCAACATCAGAGTTGATTAAGTCTTCACCTTTGATTTCTTTAGGTCCGTTAAACGAATATTCTACTACTACTTGCTCTTCATCGCCATTAATCTTGAACTTAATATTCTTTAAGTTAATAATAAAAATAGCTATATCTTCTAGCATCCCTCTTAATGAGTCAAACTCATGAGAAGCACCTTCAATTTTAACTGCAATTGGTGCGTAACCAACTGAAGAGCTTAATAAAAGTCTTCTTAAAGGGTGTGCCAAAGTAATTGCAAAACCACTCTCAAATGGATATGCAGAAATCTTAGCTTCATTATCACTAATAGCTTCGATTTCAACTTCTGTTGGTAAAAACGGTGTATCTGCAAACTTTTTCATTGGCTACCTTTTATGCTTTATTATTTAGAATATAACTCTACGATTAATCTTTCTTCAACAGGAATAACAACTTCTTCTCTAGTTGGGATTCTTGTGAAAATTCCGAATACTTTATCTGTGTCTACGTCTACCCAGTCAACCATTCCAGTTTGGTTAGTTAACTCTAAAGCTCTAACAACTTGAGGGTTAGATTTAGATTTTTCTTTAATCTCGATTTTTTGACCTGGTCTTACAACGAAAGAAGGAATATCAACTTTCTTACCGTCTACTAAAACGTGACCGTGTGTTGTAAATTGTCTAGCGTTCGCTCTAGTTGAAGCGAATCCCATTCTATAAACAACGTTGTCTAATCTTTGCTCAATTAAAGTAATTAAGTTAGATCCTGTGTTACCTTCAGCAGCTGCTGCTTTTTTGAAGTATTTTCTGAATTGTTTCTCAGAAACACCATACATAAATTTAGCTTTTTGCTTTTCTCTTAATTGTAAACCATATTCAGAGATCTTAGCTCTTCTTTGTCCGTGTTGTCCTGGAGCAAATGGTCTTTTTTCTAATGCAGATTTTCCGTTAAGTCTTCTTTCACCTTTTAATCCAAGGTCTGCATCTAATCTTCTTTCGATTTTTTCTACTGGTCCTCTATATCTTGCCATTAATTACCCCTTACACTCTTCTTCTTTTTGGAGGTCTACAACCATTGTGTGGTAATGGTGTAACATCTTTAAACCAAGTTACTCTAATTCCGTCGATAGCACCTACAGATTTAACTGCAGTATCTCTACCAGAACCTGGACCTTGAATTTTAATTCCAACGTTCTTGATTCCGTGTTCCATTGCTTTTGTCATTGCATCTTCTACTGCTGCTTGAGCTGCGAATGGAGTTGACTTTTTAGAACCTTTGAATCCTAAGTTTCCAGCTGATGACCATGCAATAGCGTTACCTGCATTGTCAGTTACTGTTACCATAGTGTTGTTGAATGTTGCTGCAATGTGTACGATACCGTCAGCAATATTTTTTCTAACAATTTTTTTTCTAGTTACTTTTCTTTTTGCCATTATCCGATTCCTTACTTAGCTGCTGCACCAACAGTTTTCTTTTTACCTTTTCTTGTTCTAGCATTAGTTTTTGTCTTTTGCCCTCTACAAGGTAAACCTTTTCTGTGTCTTAAACCTCTGTAAGAACCTAAGTCCATTAAAGATTTAATATCCATTGCAACTTTCTTTCTAAGATCACCCTCAACCATATAGTTTGCTTGGATCTCTTGTCTAATTGCCGCTGCTTCGTCTTCTGTTAGTTCGTGTGATCTTTTGTTTCTATCAATTCCAACAGCATCTAAGATTAATCTAGAGTTGTGTAATCCGATTCCGTAAATATACGTTAAAGCATATTCCATTCTCTTTTTATTTGGTAAATCAACACCTGCGATTCTTGCCATGTCTTTTTATCCTTGTCTCTGTTTATGTTTTTTGTTTTCGCAGATTACTCTCACGATACCTCTTCTTTTGATAACTTTACATTTATCACACATTTTCTTTACTGAAGCTCTAACTTTCATCAGTCATTCCTCTTTTTTGTGTATATTACCACATTTCCAACAGGCAAGAGACGTAAACAAACGGTAGTCTTTACCATTTATCTATTTATTGGCCCTAAGATTTTCTCTAATGTTCAGGAGTAAAAATCTTAGGTCTAGTAAAGCGTTTGTTTCAACGCTACTCCTACCAACTCTTTATAAAACACAAAAATTTTATAAAAACTTCTTCAATGGTTGAAAAAATGGATTCGGATTATATTTAACTTTTCCTTAAAGCTTGTTTAATTTCATATTAATTACTTTAAAGTTGTTTATAGTAAAATTCAAAATCTAATTTAAAGGATATATATTGTCAGTAATTTATGAAAATGACTTAATTAACATACAAATTGAAGAGAGCGAAATTCCTTGGTTAAAAATCTTTACTAATGAAAAAATCAAAGAACTTTCATCTTGTAATAACGAAACAAAAGAAGAAATCTTTAGATGTCTAGATATTATAGAAAAAGAGATGTTAGATTATTTCAATCCTGAAAAAGTAAACTTAGCGTCTTTTGGAAACTATGTACCACATGTACACTTTCATATAATGGCAAGATTTAAAGAGGATTCATATTTCCCAGAACCAATGTGGGGAGAAAAACAAAGAGAAGCAAATTTAGATTTACCCTCTTTTGATGGATTTTATGAGATTTTAAAAAGTAAGTTATAAAACTTACTTTTTATCCATCAGCGTTAATTTGAGCGATTAATTCTTCTAATACCTGTGGTGCATCTTCATGAGAAGGTTGACAACCACCAGCAGCCATATGACCACCTCCATCATATTTAAGCATTAATTCACCAACGTTTGTATTTGATGATTTATTAATAATTGATTTTCCAGTACTATAAACTACATTTTGCTTATCTCTACCCCACACAGCATGAATAGAAATATTTGTATCTGGATACATTGCATATACTAAAAATCTATTACCAGGGTAAATAATCTCTTCTTCTCTATAATCAATAATTGCAAGATTATCATGAACTGTTGTACATCTTTCTAATTGAGCTTTAAATTCTTGCTCATATCTAAAGTATAAATCTACTCTTTCTCTTACATCTGGTAAATCTAAGATTTCCTCAATTGTATGATCTTTACAATAGTCAATTAAATCCATCATTAATTGATAGTTAGAAACTGTAAACTCTCTAAATCTTCCAAGACCAGTTCTTGAATCCATTAAGAAGCTTAATAACTCCCAACCTTTTGGATCTAAAATATCATCCATATTAAATTGTGCACTATCTGCTTTATTTGCAGCAAACATCATATCTTTAAAAGTTGAAGGGAATTTTTCTTCTGCTCCATAATATTGATATACAACTTCAGCAGCACTTGGTGCAGATGCATCAATAATATGGTTATCTTTTTTTTCATTTCTTAATGTTTCAGAGAAGTGGTGGTCAAAGGCTAAATAAACACCATCTACATAAGGTAAGTTTGTTGTTATATCAGTTGATGTAATTTCAATCTTCCCATCTTGCATATCTTTTGGGTGTACAAAAGTAATTTCATCAATGATTCCAAGATATTTTAGTAATGTACCACATACTAATCCATCCATATCACTTCTAGTTACTAATCTATATTTTTCGCTCATATTAACTTCCTAAATTAAGGTTTTGAGTTATTCTAGCATAAAAAATTATTAAATAAATTAAAAAGAAAAGATTGTATAAAAAGTATCGAGATTATAAGAGTTTAATAAGAAAAGGCAATGCCTTCTCTTATTATTTATTTATTAATGTAGTTAGCGATAACATCACCCATTTCAGTAGTTGAAAGAACTTCTTTTGCATCATAAGCAGCTAAATCTTTTGTTCTGTATCCATCTTTTAATACATTTTTAATAGCATTGCTAATCATATCTGCAGCTTTTTCTTCACCTAATGAGTATCTTAACATCATTGCAGCTGATTCAATAGTTGCGATTGGGTTTGCGATTCCTTGTCCTGCAATATCAGGAGCTGAACCGTGAATTGGCTCATAAACAGCAGTTTTATCACCAGTTGAAGCTGATGGTAATAATCCAATAGATCCAACAACCATAGAAGCAGTATCAGATAAGATATCTCCAAAAATGTTTCCAGTTACAATAACATCGAATTGTTTTGGGTTTCTTACTAATTGCATTGCAGCATTATCAACATACATATGAGATAATTCTACTTCTGGATAATCTTTAGCGATTTCTTCCATAGTATCTCTCCATAATTGAGATACTTCAAGTACGTTTGCTTTATCTACAGAACAAACTCTCTTGTCTCTTTTCATAGCAAATTCAAATGCCTGTCTACCAATTCTGATGATCTCATCTTTAGTATAAACCATAGTATTATAAGCTTTCTCACCATCATTTGCTCTTGGTTGTCCAAAGTAAATACCACCGATTAACTCTCTAACAACCATAATGTCACAACCTTCGATAACCTCAGGTTTTAATGTAGAAGCATTAACTAACTCATCATATACAATTGCAGGTCTTAAGTTAGCGTAAACACCTAATTCAGCTCTAAGTTTTAAAAGTCCAGTTTCAGGTCTTAACTCTCTTGGTAATGTGTCCCATTTTTCACCACCAATTGATCCAAATAAACAAGCATCAGAAGCTAATACACCAGTAACTGTTTCATCAGGTAAAGGTACACCAGTTTCATCAACTGCACATCCACCCATTAAGTACTCTTTGTAATCTAATGTAAAATCACAAGCACCTGCAACAGCATCTAATACTTTGATTGCTTCATCAACAATCTCTGGACCAATTCCATCACCCTTGATAACTGAAATATTATATCTTTTCATTAGTTGTTTTCCTTTTGTGCTTTCATTTCATCAATTGCATAATTGATTAATCCACCAGATGCAATTAACTCTTGCATGAAATCTGGAATTGGAATAAATTTATAAGTTTTATTTGTAGTATTGTTAGTGATTTCCCCTGCATCTAAATCAATCGAAATTTCCTCACCTTCTTTAATCTCTAAAGATTCTGGTAATTCAAAAATCGGTAGTCCCATATTAAATGCATTTCTATAGAAAATTCTAGCAAATGATGGTGCAACTACAGCTGCAACACCAGCTGCTTTTAAAGCGATAGGCGCGTGTTCCCTAGAACTTCCACAACCAAAGTTCTCACCCGCCACAATAATGTCACCTTTTTGTAGTTTATTTGGAAATTCAGGATCTGCATCCTCCATTACATATTTTGCTAAATGCTCAGGATCTGAGCTATTTAAATATCTAGCAGCGATAATAACATCAGTATCAATGTTAGCACCGAAATTCCAAACTTTTCCAGTAATTTTATTCATGTTCTGTATCCTTGTATTTGACTAATTCTCTTAGTTTTCCAAATATAATTATTTTCAAAAGTGATATTTTATCTAAAAATTTAGTAATATTTTATTAAATGTACATTTTTTAATAGTTTTCTTAACTAATTTCGGTATAATATCTGACTATCTTAAAACGAGGATTTTCCATCTATGAGTGTAAAAGATTTAAATAAAGCTATTGAGCAAACTGTTAAAGAATACAAAGACTCTATATTAACTTATGAAAAAATTATTAAAATCTTTCCTAAAGCACCTTCTGCTGCGAACGTGAAAAAACTTATTGCTTTAATTCAACTATATAACGTTACAGTTATTAGTTCTCAAGAACAAGCAAAAAGAATGAACGCTGAAGAGGCTAAAAAGAAAAGAGAACAAAGAGAAAAACTTATTGAAAGTGAAGATGATGTATTCGATCTTCTAAAAAATAAAGAATTACTAGAGTGGTCAAGATCAGACTCTCCTGTAAGAATGTACTTAAGAGAGATGGGACAAATTCCTTTATTAACAAAAGAGGAAGAGATTGAAATCTCTAAAAGAATTGAAACTGGTGAAGATGTAATTCTTGATGCAATCTGTTATGTACCATACCTAATTGATTTCATTTTAGAGTACAAAGAACCATTAGTAAACAGAGAAAGAAAAGTAAAAGAGCTTTTCAGAAACTTTGATGATGAAGATTCAGATGATGGAGACACAGAAGAACCAGAAACTGAAGATGATGATAGCTCAGATGATGAAGATGATAAAGCTTCTAAAAAGAACAAAAAACTAGATAAAAGAGCTCAGACTATTGTTGACTCATTTAAAGTTTTAGAAAAAGCAAAAAAAGATTGGCTTAAATTCTTAGCTAAAGAATCAGCTAAATCAGAAGAAGAAGTAGATCAAATGCAATATAACTTAGCAGTTGCATTTAAAAAGAAAATCTTAAAAGAGGCTCTATTAGATTTAGGACCTACTTCTAAATTAATTTCAGAAATCGTAAAAGCTATGGAGACTGCACTTAAGTCTGATAGTGGTTTTGATTCTGAATTAAAAAGATTAGAATATAGATTACCATTATTTAACGATACTTTATTAGCAAATCACCATAAGATTCTTGATAATATCGTTAACTTAACTAAAGTTCAAATTACTTCTATGGTACCTGAAGCAACTATGGTTTCTACATATATGGAAATCAAAAAGTTATTCCAAACTAAAGAAGCTTCAAAAGGTGGATTCGACCTTGAGCCAGAAGAGTTAAAAAACGTATTAGAGCAGATTAAAAGAGGTAAAAGAATTACTGATGAAGCTAAGACTAGAATGGCTAAGTCAAACCTTAGACTTGTTGTATCTATTGCAAAAAGATACACAAACAGAGGTTTACCATTCTTAGACTTAATTCAAGAAGGTAATATCGGTCTAATGAAAGCCGTTGATAAGTTTGAATATAAGAAGGGATATAAATTCTCTACTTATGCAACATGGTGGATTAGACAAGCAATCTCTAGAGCAATTGCTGATCAAGCAAGAACTATTAGAATTCCAATTCACATGATTGAAACGATTAATAGAATCAATAAAATCATTAGAAAAGGTATTCAAGAAAATGGTAAAGAGCCAGATGTAGAAGAGATTTCTAAAGAAGTAGGACTTGCAGTTGATAAGGTAAAACAAGTAATTAAAATTACTAAAGAGCCTGTATCTCTTGAAGCACCTATTGGTTCTGATGATGATGGTAAATTTGGAGACTTCGTACCAGATGAGAAAGCTCCAACACCAGTTGATAATATCATGAAAGAAGACCTACAAGGTCAAATTGATCAGATTCTTGCACAGTTAAACGAAAGAGAACAAGCAGTAGTTAGAATGAGATTTGGGCTTATGGATGATGCGTCAGATAGAACACTTGAAGAGATTGGTAAAGAGTTATCAGTTACTAGAGAAAGAGTTAGACAAATCGAGTCAAGTGCTATTAAGAAATTAAAGCACCCTAAAGTAGGTAAAAACCTTAAAAACTACGTAGAAAGTTAATACTATGAGCTTCTATGAAGAGTGGGTTGAGCTTGACTTAAACCCTATTATATCTTTTAATTCAAATGGGAAGATTACTTATTCAAACAGTGAAGCTCAGTTTTTACTAAGTAGAATAAAACAAAAAGAGTTATTCGACTTAGCATTAAAACACGCTCCAAAATCTTTTGGAGCGGATACTTCTTATATTGATCTTACAATCAAAAACTACACTTTTTATGCTATTACTGTTAAGTATGAAAATGAAGATGAAATCCATATGAAACTTTATAAAAGTGCTATGGTAAAAAAAGAGTCTAAATTAAATATTCAAAATGTAAATAATACTAATATTTTTACACTATTAGATTTAGCTATATCGTCAAATAAAATTAAAACTGATATCAACTATATCAAAAACTATGATCCATCTATTCCTGACTTTAAATTAGATGCTAGCTCATTTATAAAGACATTAGGACAGGTATTTGAAGCCTTTGATAATGCAAGTACTATTACATGCTCTATTATGTTAAAAATTGGTGAATATATCAGAATTGATGGAAAGAAATACTCTTTGATTACTGTTGAGATTACATCTGATATGGCAGGTGATATAAACAAAATTAGATACAATGAAGATAGTTCATTTATTGTAACTTGTGAAGACAACAAAACTACAATAGACTTACCTCTAATTATATAAACAATAGGGTTTTAAAGCTTTTTAAATAAAAGCTTTGAAACCAATACTCCAAGTGGAACTACGGCTAACCCTATCATAAATGGTATAGGTAAAAAGATTTTGTTATTATTTAAAGCAAAGAACCCAAGAATTAATGTTCCATAACCTACAATTCTATAAACTGACATAAACCCGCCAGCACTAAAAATTGTATTTTTAAATGAATTCTTTTTAACTTTAGACTTTTCATCTTTTATAATCTCTTTGATTTTTTCAGGAGTTAATTCCTCTTCTGGTATTTCTTCATACTCAGTATATAAATCAAAAGGATCATCAATCTCATCTATTTTATCTCTATCTTCTGTTGTTGTTTGTTTTGAAGTATCTAAGTTTGATACTCTATTTTGAACATTTCTTTTATATGATAAAAAAGATGCAATAGTAATAAATAATGAAGATATAAATGCAACTTGTGTATTAAGTAGCCACAGCTTATCTTCAAGAGCTACAGCATAAAGAACTAAGCAAAGGTCAGTTACTAAAAAAACCTTTGCAAAGTCAATGATATGTTTATTTATTTTCGTCATCATTGTTTGGATTATCACCATGTTTTGCTCTATGAGCATATCTAGGATCGTTCTCTAAGCCTTCAAACTCTTTTTGAGCTCTTTTATAAGCTTTTTGAATATTAACACCAGCAGCAGCAATACCCCAAAAGATACCTAACCATAATGTCCATTCATAACCTGTAAGTGATTTTAATCCATATCCAATACCAAAACCAATAACAATAGCAGCAACTATTGAAATACCTAAAGACAAGTTATCTAAAGCAACAAGTTTATCTCTATGCTTTGGTATTTTATTTTCTTCTTTATTTTCCATAGTGCTTCCCTACTTGATATATGAACAACAATAATCCGTGATAGTTTTAACTTTAATATCAAAACTTGAATTTGCTGGTACATCAAAAGAAGTATCAGCAGTATAAGTATTCCACTGTTCAGAACCTGCTAATTTTACTTCAACTTCACCAGCTAAGATTTCCATTAACTCAGCTGCTGCTGTTCCAAAATTATATTCACCTGGCATCATAATACCAAGTGACTTATTTTCACCATTCTCATCAATAAATGATCTACTAGTTACATTCCCATCAAAATAAACATTTGCTTTTTTTGTTAATTCAACATTTTTAAAAGTGCTCATTTGTATCCTTTTTTAAGTCCCTTAAAAAAGGGAACCATACTTTTTAATTTCTTTTAACGGCATGGCAAAGCCACACCTAAAGAAACAAACTCTAAAGAGAACAACGAGTTGTTCTTATCTTATAATTCTTTCATAACTTCAGATGCAGCTTTTAAACAAGCTTCAACATCTTCATCTGTAATCACTGTAGAGATAAATCCTGCTTCATATTGTGAACAAGCAAAGTAGAACCCTTTTTTAATCATCTCATGGTGGAATTTTGCAAATTTTGGGAAGTCACAGAAGTCTGTAACTTCTTGGAAGTTTGTAGGCATTTTATCAGCAAAGAAGAATCCAAACATAGAACCTCTTGTATCTACTTGTAATCCAATATTATTTTCTTGTGCAACTGTTTTAAGTCCAGTTACTAATTTAACTGCTTTTTCATTTAATGCAGAGTAAATTTCTGGATTTGATTTTAGTTTTCTTAATGATACTAAACCTGCTGCCATAGCAACTGGGTTACCACTTAGAGTTCCTGCTTGGTAAACTGCACCATCTGGTGATAAGTGTCCCATGATCTCTTTAGATGCAGCAAAAGCACCTACAGGCATACCTGCACCAATTACTTTACCAAAAGTAATAATATCAGCTGATGTTTCAACAACACCGTGAGCTCCTGTTAAAGATGCTCTAAATCCTGACATAACTTCATCAAAGATTAATAATGCACCATTTGCATCACATAACTCTCTACAAGCTTTTAAAAACTCTTCAGAAGCTGGTACTAATCCCATGTTCCCTGCGATTGGTTCAATGATAATACAAGAGATGTCAGAAGAGTCTTCAAAACATTTTTTTAAGTTTTCAATATTGTTATATTCACATAATAAAGTATGTTTTGTTAAATCAGCAGGAACACCAGGACTACTTGGAGCACCAAATGTAGCCATACCAGAACCAGCTTGAACTAATAATGAGTCAGAGTGACCGTGGTAACATCCTTCAAATTTAAGAATATCATTTTTACCAGTAACACCTCTTGCTAATCTAATAGCAGACATTACAGCTTCTGTTCCAGAACTTACAAATCTTACTTTATCAATGTTATCATACATCTCAACAATCTCTTGAGCTAACTCAGTCTCTAAAGTTGTTGGAGCACCAAAAGATAAACCTTTTTTTGCTGTAGCAATAACTGCTTCTTCAATATCTTTGTCAGCATGACCAAAAATAAGTGGTCCCCAAGATTGTACAAAATCTAAATATTTATTATTATCAATATCGAATAAATATGCACCCTCACCTCTATCAATAAACGGTGGAGTTCCTCCAACACTTTTAAATGCTCTTACTGGTGAATCTACTCCACCAGGAATTACTTCACAAGCTTCTTCGTATGCTTTAATTGAATTATCAAACATCTATTATCCTAATCATTATTTAATTTGAGATAGGATACCAAAAATTTTATTTTAGATATATTAAGAAGCCCAATAAATAGTATGTCTATGAAATTACTACTTGATTTTTGCCATTATATTTTGCAGTGTATAAAGCCTTATCAGCCTCAATAATAAACTCATCAATATTTGAGCCTTTTTTGTATTTGCTAACTCCAATTGAAACAGTATATGATAAGTCAATTTTTTTATGTATTAATTCTTGTTCAAAAATCTCTTTACAAATTTTGTTTGTGATAATTTTTGCACCATCAAGGCTAGTATTTGGAAAAAGTATAATAAACTCTTCTCCACCATATCTAGCAACAATATCAGTTTGTCTTGTAAGTCTTTTTAGATTATATGCTAGATTTTTTATTACTATATCCCCTAGGTGGTGGCCATAAGTATCATTAATCATTTTAAAGTTATCAATATCAATCATACATAAGCTAGTTGGTTCATTATTTCTAGAAGCTAAACTAATTAATTTATTTGATATAGAATAGAAATGTCTTCTATTGTTAAGTCCAGTTAAAGAGTCATTATTTGCTTGTTTTTTTAACTTCTCTTCATTTCTTTTTAGTTGAAGATTATTTTTACTTGCATTATAGATAATAATCATAAACAAGATAAATACAAAAACTGTACTTGATATTGTTATTTTCATAATATTAGAAGATAATCTATCAAAATCAGAAAGTTTAGAGGTTATATCGTAATATAATTCAAATGCATATTTAAACTCATTATTAATCATAATTGGAATATAGATTTCAAAAACATCCCTGTCTATTTTCTCTTTTTCTTCTGTTTGACCTTTTGATACTTTGTAGTAGATTTCACCCTTAGCTACAATATTTTTGAAATAGTCATGCCTATTTATCTGACCTATTCTTTCTTTTTTTGTGGAAAACATTACTTTTCCATTTTCATTAAAAATATGAGCTTTATAAACTTGGAAAACTTTCAAATCATCTTCAAGATGTTCATATACTTTTGAGTCTTTTAAATGTAGTTTTTTATAGTCAACTCTTTTAGATAAATGTAAAGTTATTTGTTGTGAAGAGTTTGTTATATTTGTAATTAGTTGTTCATAAAAAGCTGGGATAATTAGTTTGTAAATTATAGTAGGGATTAAAATTGACATAATAAGAATAATAGTTAAAATTGAGAAGTAAACTTTTCTTTTGAAAATATTTTTAATAATCTCTAATGTAAAAACCTTAGCCAAACAACACCCTATAGATAATTTATAACATATATTATAACACTATTGTGATTAATTCTTCTAAAATATATAAATATTGTTAATATTCTATTAGTTATCTTTTATTATAATCTCACTATGAAATTACTAGTACTAGCTTTTGTTGTCTCAATATCTCTACATTTTTTATTTTTTAAAAATTATGTAGTAGAAGAAAAAACAAAAGAACAACACAAAGAAACTCAAAATAAAAAATCATCAATTCATTATGTAAAAATCAAAAAAGCTGAACCTAAAATTGAAGTTTCAAAACCTGAGATAAAAAAAGTAGTACAAAAAAATGAAGTTAAAAAAGCTGTTAAACAAAAAGTAGAAAAAAAGAAAATAGAAAAAACTACTAAAAAGCCAAATATTAAGAAGATAGTAAAAAAAGAAAGAAAGAAAATAGTTCCTCTTAACAAGAAAAATATTGAAAAATCAGCAAAGCTTCAAAATAAAATCTTAAATGATCAAATAGTTAATAAAAAAACATCTATTCAAAAACGAACATTAGAAAACTTCTTATCACAAGAAGAACCAGTTAATAATGAGATGTTAAGTGAAATATTAAAACTTTATGGGAAAGAGTATGAAACTTTTACAAAAGTTCAAAAAGCTTTTATTGAAAAAAATCATAACAGTTTCCAAGTTATTACCCAAAGGGTTTTAACCAGACTTGGATACCCAAGACTTGCTAGAAAACTAAGGTTATCAGGAACTAATATAGTTGAGTTTATATTTTACCCTGATGGAAGTATAAAGAACTTAAAAATAACAAAAAGTTCAGGATATTCTGTATTTGATAAATATACTTTAAATTTAATTGAGATAGCATATAAGGATTATCCAAGACCCAAAACGGCAACTAAACTAAAATTTAACGTAAGATATATAATATATTAAAAGGATTGCAATAATGAATACAAACAAGAATGAAAGTTATTTTAGAAAACTTATAAAAGGTAAATTACCCTTAAGTATAACTTTTTGGATTTGGTTTGTATTTTTAACACTGACTATTAGTGTGTTTACTGAAATTAATTTTAGTGACGTTGAGTACCATAAAACTGAGTTTTCAAAAAAAGTTGATTTATTACTTTATATTTTAACTTTTATATATACAGTTTTTATTTTTGTAGCAGTTATAAGAAGTGCAAATAAATATAAAGGTTCAAAACTATTTAGCTCTTTTGCAAAAATTTTAGTAACTATTAATTTAGTTGTATCTTTATACAGTGCTATTGATATAACAAAACTATATTTCTTTGAAGATTATGCAATAGGTGCTGAAATTAGCATGTTTCAAAAAGAGTTACCAATAATGGTAAATTCTTACACACAACTTGAGAATATAGAAAAAGTAGAAAAATCAATTTTCTATACTTACAAACTATTAAGAAAAGATATCAAAAGAGATAAAAATCTAAGGCTAAAAAAATTCAAAAAAGATGTACAAAACTCCCTATGTGAAGATGATAATACTCTAAGTCTTTTGAAGAAAGATTATACTTTGGATTATAAATATGTTGATATGAATGATGAAAAAATAATTCACGTTGTTACAAATAAAAATAGTTGTGGTCCAAGTATTTATGATTTAGAGATATTAAAAGGTCTATTTATTCAAGAAGGTCTTATATAAAATATTACAATTTGCAATGTTTTTATAGTTTATTAAATATTTGTGATAAAATTTTCCAAATTATATGATGGAGAATTAACATGCAAGCTGAAGAAAAAATCAATACTCTATACGAAGAATTGAATTTAGTAAAGAAAAAAAAAGATTCATTAAAGAAAACTTCTAGAGAGTATTATAATGTTTTAACCTTACTAATTTCATATTATGAAAAACAGATACAAACAATCGAACAAAAGTATCAACTAAGTGCCTAAAAAGCACCAATTCTTTATAAAGTAAAACATTTTTTACATAAAATTAAACAAAATACAGTAAAATACAAAAAATTTTATAATTTTTATAATTAATATCAAGGTTACTGATAAATGTTAACAGATAAAATAAGAAATAGGGAAAATGGTATTTTACTTTACGGTATTACACCACCAAAGGTAAACCATACAGAAGAAGAGATTAAAACTATTGCTCAAAAGCATGTAGAAAGAATCTCAAATTTAAATGTAGATGGTCTTGTTTTATATGATATCCAAGATGAATCGGATAGAACTGATGAAAAAAGACCTTTTCCATTTATTAAAACTTTAAATCCTTGTGAATACTCTAAACAGTATCTTCAAGATTTAAAAACACCAAGAATAGTCTACAGAGCTGTTGGAAATTATACTACGGAGAGATTTTCAAACTGGCTAGAGGAAACAAAACAAAGTCAAGTTCACTCTGTTTTTGTTGGGGCTGCTTCTCATGAACAACAAAATAATATTACTTTAAGAGAAGCATACTCACTTAAAAAAGAAGTAAATGATAACTTATGTTTAGGTGGAATTGCAATTCCAGAAAGACACACAAAGAAACATGATGAGCATTTAAGGGTTGCTTCAAAGATTGATAGTTCTTGTGAGTATTTTATTACTCAGTGTGTTTATGACTTGGAGGCTGCTAAGGTATTCTTAACAGATTATGCAAGACATGTAAAAGAAAATGACCTTCCAATGGTTCCAATTATTTTTACATTAACACCTTGTGGAAGTGCTAAAACATTAGACTTTATGAAATGGTTAGGGATTAATATACCAAACTACTTAGAAGAAGATTTAAAAGAATCTGGGGACATTTTACATGATTCTGTTAAATTATCAAGGGACATCTTCGAAGAGTTATATAAATTTGGTCTAAAAAGAGGTATTCCAGTTGGTTGTAACGTAGAAAGTGTTGCAATTAGAAAAGCTGAGATTGAAGCTTCAGTTGAACTTCTAGAAGAGATAAAACAAATTATCAAAGATAATTCATAAGATAAGTAAAGAAGTTAATCTTCTTTACTTAATCGTTGCTAATACTAACTCTCTTAGAGTTTTACACGCAACGGCTGTTGATACACCACTAGCATCATGTTTTGGTGATAATTCTACTACATCAAGCCCTACTACATTTTCAAGTTTTGATAAAATTCCAATAATTTCTAACATTTGATGAAAGTTTATACCACCTGGCTCAGGAGTTCCAGTTCCAGGGAATACTGATGGATCAAATACATCTAAATCAATTGTAATATAAACAGGTTCATTAATTAAAGCATCAACTCTTTCTTCTAAAGTATGAAATGTAAACTTCTCTAAATGTGCATGCTCTTTTGCCCACTCAAACTCTTCTTTAAGTCCTGATCTAATACAGAATTGATTTAATTTACCATCACCAACTAAGTCATATATTCTTCTTAAAACTGTTGCATGAGAGAATTCTTCACCAAGATAGTCTTCTCTTAAATCAGTATGAGCATCAAAATGTATGATATTTAAATCTGGATATTTTTTTACTAAAGATTTAACTGGAGCATACGATACTAAATGTTCTCCACCAATCATAATTGGTTTTTTATCAGATTCTACGATTTCATCAACTATCTCTTCAATCATAGCTAAAGCATTCATTTTATCACCAAAAGGAAGCTCTAAATTACCATAATCGAATAGTTTAATATCCTCTAAATCTTTATCTAAATAAGGACTATAACTCTCAATAGCCCAAGAGTCTTCTCTCATTGCGCTTGGGGCAAATCTGGCACCAGGCTTAAAAGAAGTAGTTCCATCAAAAGGAACTCCAAATAATACCGCTTTTGATTCAACAAAGGCATCTTCAAAACCAATAAAACTGTTGTTTTGTGCTTTCATCTATAATCTCCTTTCATAATTGTACATATCCATGTATCTAAAAGCTAATAAGTTTTCTAATATTGCGAATATTACTGCAAAATTAATAAAAGAACTCCCACCATAGGAAAACAATGGCAAAGGAAGACCAACAACTGGTGCAAACCCAATAACCATTAAAATGTTAACACTCATATTTAAAAATAAGAGTAGTGCTAAACCAGAAGCAAAGACCCGTATGACGTAGTCATCTTTGTAATAATAGTTCATAAATAATAGGTGAACTATTAAAAAACCATATAAAATAATCAAACCAATAGCACCTAAAAATCCATATCTTTCAACAAAATATGCAAAAATAAAATCACTCGTTGCAATAGGTAAAAACTTTAATTGGGTTTGGGTTGCATCTTCTGCAAGTTTACCCACAAGCCCACCTGAACCAATAGCAATAATTGATTGTTGAACGTGATAACTTGGTTTTTCTGAAATAAAATCTTTGATTCTTTTCTTTTGATAATCTTTAATTAAATAGGTGTAAATAAAAGGAGAACTAAGACCAATGGTTAAAATAATAGTAGCCCAGATTTTCCAATTTACTCCAACAATAAATAATACTCCATATCCTACTAAAAGCATTACAAGAGCAGTACCTAAGTCAGGCTCTTTCGCAATTAAAATAAACGGAAGTAAAATATAAAAAGAGAAATAAGCAAAATCTCTAAATGAATATCCATTTTTAGGTGGAGGTCTATTATGAATTAAATATCCAAGCATTAAAATATAAATTGGTTTAATTAACTCAGAAGGTTGAATAGTTGCATTAATTCCTGGAAGGGGAAGCCATCTTTTTGCTCCAAGTCTAGTTTCACCCCAAAACTCAACAGCTAAAAGCAATGCAATACCAACCCAATAGAAGAATGGAATGATTCTTAATTTCTTTCTAATTGGCAAAATAAAAACTATTACAAAGGCAAAAAATGAAATTGTAAAGTAGATTAATTGTTTATTTGCTAATATTTCATTTGTTTCACTTATTAGGTGATGTGATAAAAACACCAATGGTAAAACAAAAAGTATTAACAAATAATCAAAATGGGAAATAATTCTCTTATCAAATAAACGCATAGTGAAAGAGTATCTAAATATGGATAAAAATTTTATTGTTCAAGAAGCAAATAGATTAGATAAATTTCTAGCATCGCAAATCGATGCTTCAAGAAATCAAATAGAACAACTTATAAAAAAAGAGTATGTAAAAGTAGATGGCAAGACTGTAAGTAAAACTGGTCTTAAATTAAAAGTAGACCAAGAGGTGGAAGTTCACTTTCCAGAAGCAGAACTAAATCCTGTAAAAGACGAAGAGTTTGTGAAAGAGTCACTAAAAGACAAAAATGTAAAGATAATATACGAAGATGATTATATTTTAGTGCTAAACAAACCTTATAATCTAACTGTACATGATGCACCAAGTGTAAAAGATGCAACACTTGTTGATTGGCTTAAACTAAAAAACATCTCGCTTTCTACAATTAGTGGAGAAGAAAGACATGGAATAGTACATAGACTTGACAAAGGTACAAGTGGTGTAATGGTTGTTGCTAAAACAAATGAAGCCCATGTTGGTCTTTCAAGACAACTTGAAGATAAATCAATGGGAAGATATTATTTAGCAATTATTGATATTCCTTTAAAAGACAATGTTGTAGTAGAAAAACCTATTGGAAGAAATCCAAACAATAGACTTAAAATGTCAATTGAAAATAACGGGAAAAATGCAAAATCTGCTTTTGCAAAAATAATGCAAAGTAAAGATGAAAAATATGAACTAATCGCATGTAAATTATTTACAGGAAGAACACATCAGATCAGAGTTCATCTAGGTTCGATGAATAGGCACATTTTGGGTGATAATTTATATGGTTTTAAGGGCGAATTAAATAAAATAAATAGATTTTATTTACACGCATATAATCTATATTTAACTCACCCAATAACTAATGAGGAAATGAGTTTTAAAGCAGATTTACCAGAAGATATAAATAATTTTTTAAATAACAACTTTCAAATGGAGATGATAAATGACAACATTGATGAAAACAACATCATTAACAGCTTTTCTTCTTTTACTTAGTGGATGTAGTAGTTTAAACAACTTAGGTACTCCAGCTAAACCAAAAGTAGATGAAACACTAGAAGTAATTAACAACCAATCAATTAAATCAATTTCTGATATTACTTCTATTGCATTTGAATGGCAAAAGGTTAATGACCCTAGAGTAGTTGGTTACAACTTCTACAGAGCAAATATGCACAAAGATGGTAGAAGACTAAAACTTATCAAAGAGTTAGATAATAGATACACTACTCACTTCGTTGATACTGAATTAGAACCAAATACAAAATATGTTTATCAAATCTCTTCAAAGGGTATGAACGGTTTTGAATCAAAAACAACTAAAGCTTATGTGGCACAAACTGCTGCAAGAGCTTTACCTGTTAGTTTTGTTCAAGGAATTTCTGATTTACCAAATAGAATTAAGCTTGTATGGAGACCACACCAAGACTTAAGAATTGAACATTACGAAGTTGAGAGATTTGATCCAAGTATCAATAACTGGAAACTTCTTAAGAGAATCAAAGGTAGATTAAACGCTGAATACATTGATGATAGGTTAGGAAACAATGAAACTCATAGATATAGAGTTACAGCATACACATTTGAAGATATTGCAACGCAACCAAGTAAGATTGTAACTGCAAAAACAAAACCTTTACCAATTGGACCACAAAGTATTCAAGCTACAGTTGATCAGCCAAAGAAAATTGTATTAACTTGGGATGCAAGTCCAACTGAAGATGTTTTAAAATATATCATTTACAGAAGTTCATTTGAAAGTATTGGATATACAAAATTAAAAGAAGTATCTAAAAACACTTTAGATTATACAGATCAAATCGATACAGATGGTAAAACTTACTTCTATAAGATTTACTCACATGATAAAGATCACCTAAGAAGTTCTGATAAAATTAATGCTGTTAGAGGTATGACGTTAAATAAACCAGCTAAACCTGTTATTACACTTGCTCAAATTCAAGGAAATAAAGCTATCTTAAACTGGACAGCTGGAGATAAAAGAGCTATGTCTTACAATGTTTATAAAACAACAGAAATTAGCTTCTGGGAGAAAAAAACTGAGAAGTTTACAGATATCAAAGCTTTAAGGTTTGAAGACCACAACATAATTAATGGAGTACAATACAAATACTCTATTCAATCAAATGATGAATACGGATTAATGTCAGAAAAAACAGATGATGCTGAATTAATCTTACCAAAAATCCAAAAATAAATAATAGTAAAGTATAAAATGCCACATATTGTATTTAATAAAAAAGAATTAATCACTACACCCTCAAACAAAGATGGTGTAGATTTTAAATTTATAGCAAAATCATATAATTTCACAGATAAACCGAGAAAAACTGAATATAAAATTGCAGTTGAAACAAAAGAAAAAGATTTCTTGTTAACAATCAAAGATAAAGAAAATGATAACCACATGGTTAAAATTGATAAGGTTACAAGAGTAAGTCCCGTAAGTATTGTAAAAGATGCTTTAAATGCTTATGTAGGTGCAGTTGATGCAAATATTGTTTTCTCAAATACAAATAATGTTAGTAATAAAATTGAACCAACACATAAATACTTAAAAGATGTTGGTTTCTTTGTTAATGATTTCCAAACAGATAAAGAGATTCAAATTGAGATTGGTTTTGGTAGTGGTAGACATTTATTACACCAAGCAAAAGAAAATCCAGATGTACAATTTATTGGGCTTGAAATTCACACTCCTTCAATTGAACAATTATTAAAACAACTAGAGATTCAAGAACTTTCAAATGTTTTAGTTGTTAACTATGATGCAAGATTGTTTATGGAGTTTATCAAATCAAACAAAGTTGGAAAAATCTTTGTTCACTTCCCTGTTCCTTGGGATAAAAAACCTCATAGAAGAATCTACTCAAATGAGTTTATCAATGAATCACTAAGAGTATTAAAAGTTGGTGGAACATTAGAGCTTAGAACTGATAGTAGAAAATATTTTGATTACTGTACAGAGTTACTTACAAACCTTCCAAGTGGAAGAATTACTATCGATATTAACAAAGACTTACCAGTTTCAAGTAAATACGAAGATAGATGGAAGAAACAAGGTAAACATATCTATGATGTTGTTTTAGAGTGTCAAAATGAAGATGAAGATATTAGCCTAGATACTGATTTCACTTTTGATTTTGAAGTTAATAACTATATGGAACTAATCTCTAAACTTCCTACAAAATCAATTGTTGATAATGGTTTCTTCATTCACATTGAAGATATCTTTACATTAGAAAACAAAGAAAACTCTGGATTAATCCAAGTTACATTTGGTCACTTTGATAGACCAGTAAGTAAATATATTTTAGTTGAAGATGGAAATGTTTCATATTATCAAGGAACACCACTTCCAACAAGTTCAAATATTAATGCACATAAAAAACTAAAAGAGATTTTAAATTAATGATAGAAGCAAAAAATATATACTTATCATATGACGATAATAAATATATTATAAAAAAAGGTAACTTTACTATTAAACCTAAAGAATTCATCTTCATTGGTGGAAACTCAGGTAGTGGTAAATCTACTTTACTAAAATCATTTTATGGAGAAATCCCATTAAAGCATGGTAGCTTAAAAATTGAAGGCCAAGAAGTTTTTGCTATTAGAGGAAAAAAACTAAGAGTTCTTAGAAAAGATATTGGTATTATTTTTCAAGATTATAAACTAATCAATGAGTTTACAATAGAAGAGAATATTATGATCCCTCTAAAAATCAATGGTTATTCAAATGAAGTTTCAAGAGACCAAGCAAATAAACTTTTAGCACATGTAAAACTATCTCATAGAGCTGGATATTATCCAAATGAGCTTTCAGGTGGTGAGCAACAAAGAGTTGCTGTTGCACGTGCACTTGCACACAATCCAAAAATCATTATTGCAGATGAACCTACAGGAAACTTAGATGATTATTCTGCTGATGTTGTATGGAATTTATTAAAAGGTGCAAATGAACAACTAGGAATTACTGTAGTTGTTGTAACACATAGAGTTCCTAGAAACTTAGGAATTAAATTTAGACAATTATCTTTAGAGGATGGAATAATATATGAAGTCTCTTAAAAATATTTTCGCATTTTTAATTCCATTAACATCAATGTTATTAACTTTTGCAATTTATCTTTTAATTGATAATGTAGTAGATAATTACAAAAAGAAAATATCAAATGACTATTCAATTGTAATTATTACTAATACACCACTAATCAAAGATAACATCAATGAATTAGCCGGTATAAAAGTAGAGAAGATTCAAACTCTACAAAAAAAGAAAATTATAAACAATATTAAATCAGATTTATCTAATAGTTCAATTGAATTATTAAAAAGAAAACTTCCTCATTTTTATCAAATATATTTAGAGGTTTTCCCAACAAGTAGCGAACTTGAGAAGATTAAAAGTACCTTACTTCAAAATAAAAACATTAGAAAAGTGGAAGTATTTTCAAAAGATCATAATCAAACATATTTACTATTAGTTTTAATCAATAGTATTACATTTATACTATTCTTTATTATTACAATATTTGCAATAATTATTATAGCAAAGCAGGTAAAACTGTGGTTCCATGAACATGCAACCAAAATTGCTATTTTAAGACTTCATGGTGCATCAATTTTATATAGTGCCTCAAGTATTTTAAACTATGCTATAATGAGTTCGCTTTTATCGTTTTTTATAGTAGGTGCATTTTTATATTATGTCTCAAATAATATGATGGTAATTTTCCCTGTTGAATTACAAGACATAATTGATGTTAAAATTGATTTTAACTTCGAATTATTTAAATTATTTATGTTATCTCTTGGGATATCATTATTTACAATAATTGGGGTTCTATTTAAATATAAAATAAACAATGATTAGAATACTATTCTCAATAATTTTAATAACAAGCTATTCATTTTCATCAACTAAAAGTATCGATAAAAAGATTCAAAGTAATCAAAAGATACTAAATAGTAGTGCCTCAAAAAAAAGAGCTACTAGATTAAAAATACAAGAGCTATCAAATAAAATCAATAAGCAAAATAAAAATATTATAAAACTTGAAAAAGATATTGTAAGAGTAAATAAAGATATTAGTAAACATAAACTTCTACTAAAAGAATCAAAAGAAAAGATACAACTTTTAAAAGTAAAATCTACTACATTAATCAAAAAGAAAAAAGGCAATGAAGTTCAAATTGTTGATACAATTGTTGAGGATTTCTCAACTTCTATTGCTTTAAAGCTTGCATCAAAAGAGAATTTAAAAGAGTTAATTGATAGTGAAGTTTATACTATTCTTTCTCAAAATTCAAAAGATCAAATTTTAAAACTAAACAATAACTATGATATTTTGACAAACAATGCAAAAGTTAATGAAAGAAAAATTAAAAAAATATCAACATATATCAAAGAGAGACAAAAAACTAAAAAAACATTAAACTCTTTAAAAACTAAACATTCTAAATCTTTAGTTGATTTAGAGAAACAACATAAATCTTATCAAAAAGAGTTAAAAAGAGTTATCAAACAACAAGAGTCTTTAAAAGATCTATTATCTCAACTAAACATCTTAAAAAAAGAAGAGATCAAAAAAGAAAGAGAAAAAAGAGCTAGACTTCAAAGACTTCTTGCAGCAAAAAAGAAAAAAGAACAAGCAAGAAAATCTAAAAATTCTTCTAACTCCATAGAAACAGCTGAAGTTAGAAATCAAAAGTATGCTAAGAACTTAGATTTAGATGTAAAGAAAATTGGTTCATCTACTTCTGGTGTTAAAATCACTAGATACAAAGGTAGAAAAACTATTGCTCCATTAAAGTCATTTAAAGTAGTAAAGAAATTTGGTACTTACTATGATCCAGTTTATAAAATTAAACTATTTAATGAATCTGTAGTTTTAAAAACAAAAAGACCAAAAGCAAAAGTTGTATCTGTTTTAAATGGAAAAGTAGTATACGCTAAAAAGAATGCAGGTATGTTAGAAAATGTTGTAATTGTACAACACCAAAATGGACTTCATACAATCTACTCTCACCTTGATGAAATTGCACCAACTCTTAAAGTTGGTAAATGGATTAAAAAAGGTTATGTAGTTGGAAGAGTAAACGATAGTTTAACTTTCCAAGCAACTAAAAACTCTTATCATATAAACCCAAAAGATCTATTTAGAATATAAATAGGTCTTTCTTCTGTAAAATTAACTCATTTATATAAATAAAATAATTTATTTATTTTTAAAATAAAACCTTTTATACTTTGATATTGGCTTACAAAGGATTCATTGTGGGTAAATTGATATATCAAAAATGGGCTTTTGCTATTATCTTAATCGTAATATTTGTAATATTATTTACAAGTACTACAGTCTATTTAAACAGTAATATTTACAGCGACTCCAAAAAAATTACCCATAAAGACTTACCCCTTACAATATACGCTTTTTCTATGATTGATAAATTTAATAATATGTCTTCAAATCTTTTAGAATACTCCCATGGTGAAATGGAAGAGAAAAATGAATTTTTTATAAACCTAGAAGAATACAATCACTATTTTGCCCAACTTAAAGAGACAAATAAAATCTATAATATAAAACTTCCAGTAAGTAGATTACTTAGGGTTAGTGAAGATTATATAAACTCTGCTAATAGAGTGTTTTTACTATACAATCCTAAAAACGAAATGTGGGCAATTCTTGAAGTAGACAAAATTGAACATAGCATAGCAAAAAAATTAGAGAATAAACTAGAAGAACTTAGAAAAAAACCACAAACAACACTAAAACAAAACATTATACTTCTTGAGCTTATTGATGAAGCAGGAGACTTACTAGCCTCTTTATCTGAATATGTATCTGGTGAAATGGATGAAATTGAAGAGTATGAAAGTAATACAAAAGAATTTAACTCTTTTATAAAACAACTTGAAGCCTCAGGTTATAATCAAAAATATATTGATGAGATAAAAGAACTTCAAAAAAATCTTTATAATAGAAGTTACACTATATTTGATACATATAATCCACAAAATAAAAGAAAAGCTTTAAAGCTTATTGACTATATGGAACATAACCAATTTAAAGAATTAGAAAGTATTTTAAATATACTAGCTAGCAATTCAATAAATAGTAAAGAAAAAATAATGACCTCGATTGAAGAGAGTTTAGATACTGCAAACTACATTTCTGTAGCAATGGCAATATTTACTATAATTATATCAATAATGATTCTAAAAAACCTATATAAAAACTTTAATCAAAAAGTAAAAAACCTTTTAGAGAAACAAGAATCTTTAGAAAAGGAACTAAAGAAAAAAGAGAAAGAATTAAACAAGCTATCATCAAAAATAAATATAAATACAGTAAGCGATGAAAAAGAGTTTACATTTAGAAAAGCTAAAATACTAATAGCTGATGATATACAAGAAAATATTAATTTAATTACTGCATACTATAAAAATAAAAATCTAGAGTTTATTGAGGCTATAAATGGACAAGAAGCTGTAGAGCTTACGAAAAAGAAAAAACCAGACTTAGTATTAATGGATTTAAAAATGCCTATTATGAATGGATATGAAGCCTGTGAACTTATAAGAAAAGATAGTCAAATAAACTATATTCCAATTATAGCAATGTCTAGTTCTGTATTAGATAGAAATATATTGCTACTTGAAAAGGATTTTAATGGCTATATTTCAAGACCAATCGACTTCTCAATACTAGATAAGGAACTTAGTAAATACCTTAAATAAATACTAATATTTACTTTTTGTAACATACTTATTTTAATTAAATAGCAAAATTATTGTTACTATTTTATACATAATGCTATTTTATTGCTACGTTTATAATAAAAAGCTTAAAATATCATATTAATTTCATATCTAAAGGTTTAAATATGGTTACGGTTTTACATCGTAATAATATTTAAAGAAGGTAACATGAAAGAAAATGTTCAAGGTCTAGTTACAGACACTAAAATTGTAGATACTACATCAAACCCTGCACCATTAGGTTTATGTGCGTTTGGTATGACAACTGTTTTATTAAACATTCACAATGTTGGATATACAGAACTAGATAGTATGATTTTAGGAATGGGTGTATTTTTTGGAGGATTTGCGCAAATCCTTGCGGGATTAATGGAATTTAAAAAGAATAATACTTTTGGTACAACAGCATTCACTGCGTATGGAGTGTTTTGGTTAACATTAGTAACGTTAATTATTCTTCCAAAAATGGGATTAATTGAGTCACCGTCTAAAATGGCAATGGGATTCTATTTATCAATTTGGGGATTATTTACATTAATGCTATTCATTGGTACATTCAGAATTAGTAAAGCCTTGCAATTTGTCTTTGGTTCGTTAAGTATTCTGTTCTTCCTTCTTGCAATTGGTGATTTCACTGGAAATGCTTTATTTACACAAATAGCTGGTGTAGAAGGTATTATCTGTGGTTTAATTGCTATTTATACAGGACTGGCTCAAGTGCTTAATGAGTTATACCAAGATGAAGTTTTTCCTTTAGGAATAATCAAATAGTTGTTTTTAACAAATAAGAAGATATTCTCTCCTCCTTTCTTCTTATTTGTTACTCTTATCTTTTTTATAAATATCTCTTCAAAAAGCTCAAAATAAAGCTTATACAGATTCTACAATGCTATAATTACAAAAACAATCCAAAAGGACCTATTATTTTTTTAATTGACCAATCAACAAAAAATCAATTTCATACTTTTTGCAAAAAGAATAATTTCAAAGATATGGAAACTGCTATTGAATACTTCACAGTATTTGGTGGAGTAGAAATTGAAATTGATACAAATAAACCTTTAATTGATTTAATTAAAACACATATTCTTGATGACTATAATAGTTTTAAAAATAAAATCCATAACCAAACTGGTGGATACAGTGTAGATCATGCTGTATTAACTGGAATTGCTTTAGGTGATAGAAAAACTACAACTTCATTTAAAAGAGCTCATGTTAGCTTTGAAGAAGGAATGAAATGTGTTGAAAACCTTTGTGATAAAGGAATAATCGAGATTGAATCACCACAAAACTATTTAGTAAATAAAAGAGGTAATGAAAATAAAGTAGCAAAAAAACTTCTATTTACAACACCATTTTTAAGATTTTGGTTTGCCTTTGTATCTCCTATTTATAAAGGAATCAAAGAAGGTGACTACAAAGAGTTCTTTACTAAATATGAAAACAAAAAATCTGAGTTTAGTGATTTTATATTTGAAGAGCTTTGTATGGAAACAGTAATGGACTATTTCAAAGAAGACCCTATTGATAAAATTGGAAAATATTGGGATCAAGATAGAGATATAAATATTATTGCAAAAACAAAAAGTGGTAAAGTTCTTGCTGCAAACTGCAAGTACACAAATAGCAAATTAAAAAAAGCAGAACTGAATAAATTAGTAAATGATTGTAAAAGTATTAACCTAGATGTAAATACATATATTTTATTTTCTAAAAAAGGTTTTACTTCAGAATTAAAAAGTCAAAAAAGTGATACTTTAAAACTTTTAACTCCAAGAAACCTAAAAATACTAGTATAAAAAGAAAAGAGAAATCTTTTCTTTTTATGTATCTCTATTAAAATATAATGTTCCAACTAATATTAATAAACTCATAATTCCTAAGGCCCAGCCAATTTCTTCAAAATCCATTTTTAGTCCTTAAAAAAATAATATATTTTAATACTAATACTAACAAATGTTTTTTTAAAATAAATATAAGTTTTTAAATTAGTTTAATTTTTAACACTACAAACTGAGTCAATACACTCGTTTGAATCATTGCTATCATCCCAGCTTTTTAAAGCTGTTCTTATAACAACACCTGCATTTGTAAGTGCTACAAGGTCAGTTAGTTCGATTAATTCTTGTTTTGTAATACCATCATCCATTGCTTCTTTAAATCTTCTATTTGTACAAGCATCACACCCTTGTGCTAAAGTAACAGCTAAACCTATTAAATGTTTTTCTCTTAATGATAATGATGAATTACTTGCAGTTTCTTTTAATGTTTTTGTTGTTTGAAAGTCTAAACCTTCCATAATATCTCCTTAGTTTATTTTGACCGACTAGTCAGTTTTTAAAGAAAAAAGAATATCATAACAATAAATATTTGTCAAGAAAAAATATTATTTAGGAGTTCTCATAACTTTGTGATAGTTTTCTCCGAGTTTACTAGCTCCACCAGTATAGCCTGTAAAATAAGAGTAGATGATAATAATTGATAATATTGAAATAATCCACTTCATTTAAAACCTTAAATATGTAATTTTTTTAGTGATTATTAAAAAATAAAGTGTCTATTAAGTGTCTTAACTAGAAAATTATAAATTTTCTAGTTTTTCCTCATACTCTTCTAGTATTTCATCTAACTCTTCTTGAGTTATAGCAAGTAATTCAAACTTCTCTTCTGCTAATTTTTCATTTTTAGTTACAATTTGAGAAAGTTCTATAACCTTACTATTATCACCTTCATTAGATGCTTTTATAAGTGCTTCTTGTTGAGTTTCTACTTCATCTTCAAGTTCAAAGATTTCATTTTCTAGCTTTTCTATTTTCTTTTTTAAAGGACTAGTTTTTTTACTTCTTTCTTGAACTAAAGCTGCTCTTAATTTTTTATTCTCTTTTTTATTAACTTTAGGTACTGATTTTTCTTTCTTATCAATTTCCTCTTCTTCCCATCCAATTTTAACCAAGAAGTCATCATATCCACTGTCAAAATATGTAGCACTTCCTTTTGAGAAGATAATTAGAGAATCACAAACCTTTCTAAGTAACTCTTCTGAGTGAGTTACAATCAAACAAGAACCTTTGAAGTTTTCAATAGCAGTAGTTAAAGCATCAATAGATTGCATATCTAAGTGGTTTGTAGGTTCATCTAGAAAAAGTAGATTTACATCAGTAGCTAGAATTTTCCCTAGCATTACTCTACTTTTTTCACCTCCAGATAGAAGTGAGATTTTCTTTTTGATATCATCTCCAGAAAACATCATAGAACCAGCAATACCTCTTACAGTTGATTCTGCAAATTTAGAATTACCTAGATAAATTTCATCCATAATAGTATTATTAGGATTTAAATGATCTATATTAGTTTGACCAAAGTGACCTAATGTTGTACTTCCATGAAAATCAATAGTTCCACTTAAGTTTTTTAATTCACCAGCAAGTGTATTTAGTAAAGTTGATTTACCTTTACCATTTTTACCAATAATTCCAATGGTTTCACCCCTTTTTAATGCAAAGGTAATATCCCTAAATAGTAAATTATTTTCATCATATCCAAATGAAACATCTCTTGTATCAAGAAGTACTTTTGCAGGTGTTTCCTTATAATTAAAATCAAACTCTAAGTCTGCTTCATTAACTAAAGATCCAAAGTCTTCCATCTTATCTAGTTCTTTTTGTTTTGATTGTGCTTGAGCTGCAGTTGATGCTCTAGCTTTATTTTTTGCGATAAACTCTTCTAGCTCTTTTCTTTTTCTTTCATTTGAAGCTTTTTGTTTTTCAAAGTGTTCATCATTTGCTTCAAGTTGAGCATAGAACTTATGAGTATTACCTGGAATAATTTCAAGATTTTTTCTTACTAAGCCCATAGTATGAGTAGTAACACTATCCATAAAGTCTCTGTCGTGAGTAATTATAATAACTTCACCAGCAAAACTCTTAAGGAAACTTTTTAGCCATCTTAAAGATACAATATCTAAGTAGTTTGTAGGTTCATCAAGTAATAATAAATTAGGTTCAGTTACAAGTAATTTAGCCAGATTAATTCTAATTTGATAACCACCAGAGAAACTAGTAGGAGATTTATCTAAATCCTCTAAAGTAAATCCTAAACCAAAAAGAATTTTTTCTACTTTATATACATTATATTTATCTTCTTCTCCAAGTGCCAAAGCACCCTCTTCTCTTACAGTTTTTTCAGTGAAATGTAAATGCTGCTTTAATGCACCAATTTTATATCCCTTAGGAATATTAATATCACCATCATCTTGATGTTCTTCACCTAAAATAATTTTAAATAAAGTAGATTTACCACAACCGTTTCGGCCTACTAAACCAATTTTATTTCCCTTATTTAGTCTAAAATTTAAATTTGTAAATAGCTCTTTATTTGAAAAGCTTTTTGAAATATTTGAAAGTTCAATCATATGCGTCTTTTATATAATAATTTATAGTTTAAAGACGCAATTATAAGTAAATAGTATTTATAAAGTGGTTATATGAAATATTCATCAAAGTGCTTCAATGAATTTATATGCATTTTTAAATATTTATCTTCCATATGATCTTTAAATCTATAAAATTTTTCATCATTTATCTCAATTAACTCTTCATACAAACTATCTTCATTAAATTGTGCAAATTGATTGTATGTATCAACTGTTTTATCTTGATGGTTTTCAAATTTCATATGTTTAAATTCATCACTTACTACACCATCTTTTACAACTACTTTTCCTTCTTGATTTACTGCTGGACAGAAGATATCAATAAATACATCATTTGTAATTGAAGGACTAAATGGATATACCCTACATACAGAAGGTCTTTGATCATAGATGTTGCATTTAAAATCTTTAATATATTTACAAAAATCAACTCCATTACTAAGTAACACAGCAGGCATTATATAACCTAAGTTTCCTTTTGTAAAAACAATAGGAAAGTTTTTTGAAACTACTTCAAAATCCTCTAAATTTATAGGTGCAAAAATAGACCCTCTTGCCCCATCACAACATCTTGAATCACATATATCACATGAAGAAAAAGTAAAACTATTATTCTCTATATTCTCAAATCTTTTCATCTACTCTGTTTGTCCACCATTTTTCTTTTTCAATTGGGTTTAGGAAAGCATTTACTTTACCTATCATTGGTGTTGTAGTAATAACATCTAATTGCTTTGCTTCTTCTAAAGCTCTACTTATTGGCTCGTCCCAAGCATGTGTACTTAAATCAAATCCAGCCCAATGCATTGGAAGCATAACTTTTGCTTTAACATCAAGTGAAGCTTGAACTGACTCTTCTGGAACCATATGTATCTCACTCCAATTTTCATTGTAAGCTCCACACTCCATACAAGCTACATCAAATGAACCAAACCTTTCACCTATTTCTTTAAAGTGACCATTATATCCACTATCACCACTTACATAAATACTATGTTTACTTCCTTTTGCTGCCCATGAACCCCAAAGGTATTTATCCCTATCACTTAAACTTCTTCCACTAAAATGTTGTGTTGGACAAAATGAAAATAAAGTTCCATCAAATACAATATCTTCAAACCAATCAAACTCTTTTATCTTATCTTCCTCTATTCCCCATTTAATTAATATCTTTGCATTATCTAAAGGAACAAAGATTTTCTTAACTCTATCTTTTAAAGCTAATAAAGTCTTTTTATCCATATGGTCATAATGATTATGAGTAATCAATACTACATCAATATTAGGAAGTTCATCAATGGGAGTTAAACTTCCATCAAATCTTTTAGGTCCAACACATGAAAAAGGACTAGCTCTATTTGTAAGCATTGGATCAACAATAAAAGTAACCTTATCAAGTTTTCCTAAAATAGTAGAGTGTCCTAGCCAAATAAAACTATCTTGTTTATTAAATTTGTCATTATCAATTTTGAGTCTAGGTATCTCAAATGAAGGAACTGCATCTTTTTTTGCCATATAGTCCTTCATCATTCCTTTTGCTCTTTTACCATCCATTTTCATTTTGATATAGCTTTTGTTGAAATACTTTCCATCTTTTTTTATTGCAGTCATTTATTGCCTTTATTTTACTTCTTGAATTTTCTTAATCTTTTTTAGGAGTAAAAGGAATCATATATCTCATAAGATTTTGAGAGCATGTAAGTCCAGAAATAATATCTAGCTTACCCTTTAACATTCCATTATAAGCATCATTTGCTACAGAAAATGCTGATGCTGTTTTTTCAAATGCTTTTGTTTTATTCATTCCTGAAATCTTTGCAAACTGTGTTTCTGTTGCTCCAGGCATTAGGTTTGTAACTGTAATATTTGTATCACTTAATTCTTCTGCTAAAGCATTTGTAAAATATGTCACATAGGCTTTAGTAGCAAAATAAACAGCTTGTAAGGGTCCTGGCATTAATGAAGCAGTTGATGAAACATTTAAAATCTTACCATCATTAGCTTTTCTAAAATCTTGCAAAAATAAATATGTTAATTGCGTAAGTGCAAGTACGTTTAGATTTATCATTTGTTCTTGTCTACTCAAAGACATTTTATCAAACTCACCCCTTAAACCAAAGCCTGCATTATTTATTAAAACACTTATTTTAATAGATTCACTTTTTACTTCATCATAAATTTCATTTGCAGCCATTGGGTTTGATAAGTCTTTAATAATAGTTTTTACTTTTATACTATATTTAGATTCTAGTTGCTCTTTTACTTCATTTAACCCATCTTCACTTCTTGCAACTAAAATTAAATCTCCACCTTTACTAGCATGAATTTTTGCTAACTCTTTTCCAATACCACTACTTGCACCTGTAATTAAAGCTGTATTTTGCATTTATCCTCTTTTATATCAAAGTTGTTATTTTAAACTATACTTAGAAGTTTAGTCTAAGAAAACTTAATTACAAATTAAACTAAACCGTATAGTTTAATAAATAGATTCTAAATATTACAAAAATGATTAATTAAATACTTTATAAAATAGCTTTATATATTAAGAAATCTTTTCTTCATATATAAAGCAAGCTCCTTTATTTATATTCTTTACACTTAATGTAGCATTGTATTTTTCAGCAATTAAATAACTTAAATAAAGACCAATTCCTGAACCTTTTCCCTCTTCTTTTGTTGTAATATTTGCTTTGAAAATATCATTTATCACCTCTGAAGGAATTCCACCAGCACTATCACAAACCTCAATAGATTGTTTTGTATCATTTTTATTTATGTTGATTATAATTTCTCTTTTTCCATATGGGATATTATTTTCACAAAAAGCATCTTTAGCATTATTAAGTAAGTTTAAAATTAAATGTTTAAATTCATTTTCTACTCCATTTATTTCAAATGGCCTATTTTCATTTATAATTACCTTTATTTTATGATTCAAAAATTCATCTTTTACTAAAACTAATACTCCTTCAATCATTGTTTTAACATCAAAAAACTCTTTTTTATTATGTGGTCTAAAAAAAGTTCTAAATTCATCTAATGTGCTTAGAAGATGGTTTATATTTCCCGATATCTTTTCTTTAAATTTACCCATGCTTTCTTGATTAAGATTTCCATTTTCAAAGGCTTGCATTAAGATATCTACTCTCAGATTAATTAAATTTATTGGTTGTATCCATTGATGAGCAATTGCATCTATCATTTCACCCATAGAAGCTAGTTTTGACTGCTGCATTAAAAACTTCTCTTTTTCTTTATTTTTCTCTATTTGAGTTTGTACCTCAGCTTCTAAATTTTTATTTAGTCTTACCAATCTTAAATGTGTTGATACCCTTGATATAAGCTCTTGTGGATAAAAAGGTTTTGTTATATAGTCCACTCCTTTATTGTCAAAGGCTTTTAATACACTTTTTTTATCATCCATTGCTGTTACATAAATAACTGGAATTGAAGTATCCATCTGTTTTACAGTTTCAAAACCATCAAGCTCAGGCATATTAATATCCATCAAAATCAAATCAAGTTCTTGATTTTTCACAATCTCTATTGCCTTATAACCATTTGTAGCAAAAACTATTGAGATATACTCAAGCTCTTTTAATGTATCTGCTATAAATTTAATATTCGTCGTATTATCATCAACTATTAAAACTTTTTGTTTATTCATAATCTATCTCTTTTAAAAATCTTGTAAACTCTTTTATCAAACTCTCTATAGTTTCTATATCAAAACTATCCACTGCTTCATCAATTTTATTTGTAAACTCTTCTAAACTCTTTTGTTTATGCTCTTTTGCAAAACTGCGAAGTTTTACAGAGAACTCTGAAATATCTTCTATAGAACAACCTTGTGAAGCATTATTCCACAATAGTTTTATATCTTTATCAAACTCTATTTTAAACTCATTTACAAAGCTTTTCTCAATACTTATAGATATAACACTATTATTCTTTTGGACGATTTGTTCTTTTTTATTGTAACTTAGGTATTTTTTTAGTTCTGCTATTAAAGTATCATTACTTACAGGTTTTGTAATATATCCATCAAATAGCTTATTTAGACTTTCTATTTCTTTTGCTCTAATAGATGCTGTTAATGCAATTACTGATATACCTTTAGTAGTTTCATTTTCTTTTATTTTTTTTGTTGCTTCTATTCCATCTAATACTGGCATTTTAATATCCATAAATACTACATCAGGCTTTACTTCTTTTATAATATCAAGGGCTTCTTTTCCATTGCTAGCTTCATAAAAAACTAATCCTTTATCTTGTAAAGATTCAACTACAAGTTTTCTATTTAGTTTTATATCATCCACTACTAAAATTGAAGATTTTTTAAATTCTATTTCATTGTTTGTTTCAACTAATTTAACTTCATTTTGCTTATCAACTATCTCTAAATTATTCAAAGTAATAGTAAATAGTGAACCTTCAGCTTCATTGCTTTCTAAAGAAATATTACCTTTCATCATTTTAATTAATTTTAGACAAATAGCAAGACCTAAACCTGTACCACCATATTGTCTATTACTTTGTCCATCTTGTTGTACAAAACTCTCAAATATTCTTTTTTGCTGACTTGAAGCAATACCAATACCAGTATCTTTTATATCAATTTGAAGGTCAAATCTGTTATTACTAAAGTTTGAAGTTTTCATATCTATTTGAACAAAACCTTTATGGGTAAACTTAATAGCATTTCCCACTATATTTAAAAGAATCTGCCTTAGTCTTACTTCATCACATAAAACAAATGATGGTAACTTTGAATCAATATGTAGTTTAATATCAAGATTTTTATCCTTTGCTTTTTGAATAAAAATAGTTTTAATATCTTCCAATACATTTCTTAAAGATACTGCTTCATATTGAATCTCTAACTTACCTGCTTCAATTTTTGATATATCTAAAATATCATTGATTATAGTAAGTAAAGTATCTCCACCTAATACTATAGATTCTAAATAACTTTTCTGTTTTGAGTTAACTTGTGTTTTACTAAGTAACTCAGAGAAACCTATAATTGCATTTAAAGGAGTTCTAATCTCATGGGACATATTTGCAACAAATTCACTTTTTATTTTGTTTGCTGTTTCCGCTTCTTGTTTTGCTAATTCTAGCTCTTTATAATCCTTTTGAAGTTTTTTTGTAAAACCATTAAACTCTTCTACTAACTCTCCTAATTCATCATCACTACTTTTTTTCAATCTATTAGAAAAATCTGGTTTCCCTTGTGCAATATTTCTAATAGAGTTTAATAACTCTCGTAAGGATTTTTTTGTAGAAAAAGATATATATACTGTAAGAATTAAAATAAGTAATAAAGAAAAAATTCCAACAATAATACCCGTTTGTAAAATATTTTCTCCAAACTCATTTGCTTTATCCACTGTCTTTTGGAGTTTTATTTTTTGTTTATATTGAAACTGTTTAAAAAGTGATTTCGTATTACCTAAGTACTTAGTCATTTGAGTTGTTAAACTCTCTATTTCTTGCCAGTTTTCACTATTATCAATCATCAAACCTGATAATTTCATAGTTAATTTGAAATAGTTATCAAAACTAGTTTTCATATCATCAATTGTCTGTTTATTTATATGTAATTTTTCTAAAGTTTTTATATTATCTAATATATCTTTTTTATGTAAAAAACTTGTTTCAAGCCAAGATTTCTCTCCTGCAACTACAGAGTCTTCAGATATTTTTGTAATATTATCTAAAAGTATTAAATTTTCATTTGCGATATTTGCTATGGGAAAATGGTTTTGATATATTGAGTCTATATACTTTTTCCCTTCTATTTGTTTTATATAAATAGTTATAATAAAAAATGCAAATAAAGTTATAGCCAATAGTGGTGCAGCTAATATTTTATGAAAAATTGAAAGTCTAAAGCCCATTATTTTATCTCCATTATTACTTTTATATTGTTGTTTATATACCTATAAGGTATATATGATATTGCATTCTTATTACTTTTTACAAAGTTTATAATTTCTTCTATTGAATCAAATTTTATTGCTGGTTGCCCACGTCCTGTAAATATCATTTTTGCCCAGTATTTTTTTAATTGTCTTTTATTTTTGTTAGTAACTTTTTTATAAAAAAACTCTTGATACTCTTTATTAGTACTTTCGATAACTATTGCTTTTTGTCCATTTGGAAAAGTTCTAGTTTTTGCTAGAAATATTCTAGATAGTTCATGTGTTTCTATACTATTTATTTTTGAGCTTTTTGATACTACTACAGCAAAATGTTGAGCATAAAGATTGACACTTAAAAAAAGTGTAATTAAGAGTTTAGAATACAACATTTATTGTACTCATTAATGTACTATTATTATCATTGCTATTATTAAAGAAGTCCCCATACTTTCTTTCATCATTTTCGTATGTATAACTAACTTTTAATGCCATATTTTCATTGATATCATATCTTAAACCAATAGAGTATTTTTCACTTGATTGATTTTCTACTACCTTATCTGGTACAGGAGCTTGAATTGAAGATGTGTCTTTAAACTTTAGTATCTCTTTAGAGTATAAGATATATGGTGTAAAGTCTTTATAGTTATATTCTAAAGAAGTATAATATTTAATATCCTCAGGGAAGATATTGTTTAAATTAGTTTTTATAAAACCTGTTTTAACAGTATAATCACCTATATAAATCTCTGATTCCAAAGCAATCATATTAAATTTTACATTATGATCTATAATATCTTTTGCTCTATCTGGAATATGTAAACTTGATTTTGCTTGAATATATCCAAGAGTTAAAAGAAAATCATCATGACTTGTTTTTAATGTCAAACCAAATAAATCAGATGCTTCACCATTTCTTGAAGTCCCTCTACCATCACTTAGTTCATTTGTAGATTTTCCATATGATACTTGTGCTAGAAAGTTATAATCTTTATAAGAAAAGTTCTTTAATACTTCCATTCCTTCATAATCATCACAGCCAAATACACCATAAAATCTAAGTGGTGTCTCTGTCCAAGTATATGTATAACCAATATCTCCTGTCTCAGAAGACTTAAAAATAGGAAATTGAAAAGCACCAAATCTTAAAGTTATATCATCTTGTAAATAATAATCAAGGTATAGCCACTTTAATTCTGCATCATAATCATTTAAAGAGTTTGATGGTCTATTTTGAGAGTCATGCCCTTCTTTAAAATGCACTTGTCCTGTAATAGACATATTATCAGAGACTTCATATCGTCCTTGAAAACCACCTGATAACTTGAAAGAATCTTTTCTTTCTTCATGTTCACGCATATTAACATTTGCATAACCATCTAATCTAAAAGAATCAGTAAATTGTTCTGCTTGTAAACTTGAAAAACTAAATAATAGAAAAGAGTATAATTTAAATCGATTTGACATTATGTAACCTGTAGTTGTGTTAATCAAATATTAACAAACCACTTTAAACGAATAGTAACAATTTTAAACAAATAGCAAATTTATTGATACTTTTTATTTAAAAAAGTCCTTTTAGAACTGTTTTAGTCTTATTAAAATAGAAAGTATATTTAAACTATACTTAGTCGTACACTTAAGATTTAATCACTTTTTGTTATAATTCGACTATGGAAAGTAAAAACAAAAGAAATAGACCACTAAACCAAGAAAAAAGAGAAGCTATACTAAAAGCTGCTATAGAAGAATTTTATGTAAAAGGATATGAAGGTTCATCTATGGATACAATTTCAAAAGAAGCAAATGTATCTAAAGCAACTGTATATAATCACTTTAAAAATAAAGAAGAGTTATTCTTCGCAATTGCTACTATTTTTAAAGAGCGATTTGAAGCTAGCTTTGAGTACTCTTATTCTTCAAAAAAAGATATAAAAGAGCAACTTTATGATATAGCAAAACAAGAAATGGATTTTTTATCATATCCTCAAAATATGAAACTAATTCAAATCATGACTATTGTAATGATTCAAAAAAATGAAATTGGATTAAAACTATTAGAAGTAGCAAAAGATGACTGTATGATTATGACTGCAAATTGGTTTGAAAATGCAAAAAAAGACAATAAGTTAGATTTTGAAGATGCTTCATTTGTGGCAAGGCAATTTATTGGAATGATTAAATCTTTTGCATTTATGCCCCAACTTTATGGTGCACCTCTTTTAACAAAAGAAGAAGAAATAGAAGTTATAAATAAAACTATTCATATGATAATCAAGCTTTATTCAAAATAGTTAAAAGAAATATCTCTTTTAACTTATTTTTCCAAACCAGTGTTTCCCTGTATTATCTACTAATACCATTCTAGAATCACCTTTTAATTTACCATGATAGTAGTTTCCTCTATTGTCATATACATCTACGATGGCATCTTTAATCTTCCCATGATAATAGCTTCCATTACTGCTATAGAATTCTAATTTATCATCTGCTTTGATATTACCAAAATAACAATTGTGATTGTGGTCATAAAGTTCAATTTTTTTATCCATTTAAAACTCCTTGAGTGAGAAAGTTCAGTATCTAATTATGGTAAAAAATTGTGGCAATTTTGTGGTATTTTATAACTCACCTAATTATATTTTTGATTTTAAAAGATTGATCCCTAGATAGATATAAATTGAACCAGTAAACTTATCTAAGTATTTATCCATAAAACTACTATTTACAATCTTTTTTGAAAATGAAGAAGCAAATAAAGCAATAAGAATACACCATAAAGTTCCTCCAAAAACAAAGGAATAACTTAGTAATGCTAATATTGATGTACTTGCATTATTATCAATAAATTGCGGTATAAATGCTATAAAAAACAATGCAACTTTTGGGTTAAAAATATTAGTTAATATACCTTGTATATATATTTTAGAAAGCTTACTATTTTCGAGATTTTTTAGAGTTTTATTTTCATTTTTAGAGCTTAACGCCATAAATCCTAAATATATTAAATACAATCCACCTATTACTTTCATACTTAAAAATAGTAGTGGTGAAGTAAGAATTATAAATGAGATACCTAAAGTTGTAAGAGTTGCATGAAACAGCGCTCCTGTTCCAATACCTAATGCAGATACTATACCTGATACTTTTCCTTGAGAGATGCTTCTAGCAAGTATATATAAGGTATCTTGCCCCGGAGTTATCCATAGAAAAAAACTTGCTGTTAAAAAAAATAGATATGTTTCTAGACTCATAATAAACTCCTTAAAATAAAAAAGGACAAAAGCAAAGCTTTTATCCTTTTTGTGTTTTAGTTAAACTTGTTTATATTTGTTTTAATTAGTGTAAGTCAGCGTTTAATTTAACTTCTCTAGTTGATCTCATTGCAATTGTTTGACCAGTTGTAGAGTTAACTCTGAAGTGAACTCCATTAACACCTAAGAAATCAGCTCCTTTCATAGAAGTAGAGATTTCTTTTCCTGGGTTAATTTCTTGAATTGCAGCAACTGCTTTTTCAGATAACGTAATTTTTGTTCCTGGTAAGATAGTAACACCAGCATCTAAAATACAAGAATCACCAATCGCAGTACCTGTACAAGAGTTAGCACCTAATAATGTATTCTCACCAATAGAAACAGGAACACCATCTGTACCTGAAAGAACACCTAAGATAGAAGCTCCACCACCAACATCAGAACCAGCACCAACTACAGCAGAAGAAGAGATTCTACCTTCTACCATTACAGCACCTTCAGTACCAGCATTAAAGTTAATGTATGCAGCACCTGGCATTACAGTAGTACCAGCAGCTAATTGAGCACCCATTCTAACTTTTGCAGTATCTAAGATTCTTGTGTTATCAGCTAAAATTACGTGAGATAATAATCTTGGGAATTTATCTACCATATCAATTGATGGGTATTTTCCAGATAATTTTAATGTAATTTCATTTTCTCTTAACCAGTCTAATTCAATTGGTTGATTTCCAACCCATGCACAATTATGTAATTGTCCAAAGATTCCATTTAAGTTAAGTGATCTTAATGCAGCTTTACCAGTTGATAATGCATATAATTTTAAGTAAGAAGCTTCAACAGATTGAACTGCTTCATCTTCAAAAATAAATACAACTTTGTAATCGTTTGCAGTAAATCCAGAATCAATTGGTAATGATGCTAATGCTGAAATAACTTGTACGTTTTTATGTGCATCACCCTTTGCTTCAGGAATATAAGGTCTGAATGCTTCAACACACTCAGTTAAGAAAGTATCAGAAATTCCACAAACTAATTCAGAAGCTGAAGTATCTACATTTTCTCCTGCTTTTTTAAGTGCGTTTAATAAAATTGCAGCACTTCCGTAGTTTTCTTCCCAGTTAATTAATGGGTATGTTGCTTGTAAAATTTTATCAGAGTTTAATTGTCCCCTATCAACTCTAGCAATACCGAAACCGATTGGGTTTCTATACCAATCTTGAGATTGGATATCTTCTACTAATTTTTTAAAATCATCTTTTGTATAAGCCATGATGTCTCCTATGAAATTTGGGGCTTATAATACAATAAATTAGCTAATATAAGACTAAACAAGTCCTTTTTTAAGCTTCACATTTTCTACAATGTATTTAGCTTGCTCATAATGAATGTTTAAATGCATAGAAAACATACTATTCCACATGTGAGCATCTAAATCTCCAAAGATTGGATGAGCTACTGTTTTTGTTCCTCTAAGACTTGCTGGTAATTCTGATAATAGATATAAATGATTTTTTACTGACTCTTCAAAAGCTGCTACTTGTTTTCTTGAAGCATCAAGTGAAGGCATTACATCTTTTTTAGGATCTATCAAAGATAATCCACTTAACTCTTGATCTAAAGCTAATTGATAAATAAGAGAACTAATGGAGTTATTTACAATAGTATTATGTTCTAAAAGCATATAAAAAGACCACTCTCTCATATCTTCATCAATGCCTTTCATTTTGGGAACACGTACAGGAACACTTCCTAATTCTTCACTAATACTATCAGCTAATATAAGATAATTTTCTAAACTTTGTAAGGCTTGCTTTTTTGCTTTCTCTTGGCTTGTTAAAGTAAGAGAAGTTCTAATAAGAAATTTTGCTAAGAAATTCATAGAAAACTCCTTTTATATAATTTTCTATATTACTATCTTAGCTATATATTTTGATTTTGTAAAGTTTTTTATTTTAGTAAATTGTATCCATGTCAACAGAAGCCATAGGTGAGTTAATACTATGAAGGCATTGAAGTAATGCTTTTACATTTTTTGAACGTAATACAATTTCAAATCTATATTTATTTGCCATTTTAAAGATAGCACATTGTCCAAAACCAACAACTTCAATATCACCATTTGATTTAAACAATGATACATAGTTTTGCATCTCATCTTGTGCTTTAACTCCATTTGTATGAGCAAACATAACCTTTGCCATTTTTAAATATGGAGGATATAGATCTTCCCTAAACTCTAACTCTGTACTTAAGAAGTCTTGATAGTTAGATTCATTCAAGTAAAAATCAAAAAACTCTTCATTTTTTGTTTGGATGATTACTTCACCCTCACCTTTTCTACCACTTCTTCCTGCTATTTGAATTAGAAGTGATAATGCTCTTTCCCTTGCTTTATAAGAGTTCATATTTAATACGGAGTCAATTCCTAAAACAACTGCAAGTTTTACATTATGATAATCATGTCCTTTTGAAAGCATTTGAGTTCCAACAAGAATATCAATTTCACCTTTATTAAACTCATTTAAAATAGTTTTTAGCTGTTTATCTGTTCTAACTTCATCCCTATCAAATCTTTTAATAACTTTGTCGGGGAAGTATTCTTTTAACTCTTCTTCAATTTGAGCAGTACCAACTCTTAAATTATGAATAATTCCTGTACCACATGATGGACAAGATTCTGGAATTCTTTCAGCATATCCACAATAGTGACACTTTAAAGCTAAATCATTTTTATGTAAACTCATAGATACAGAACAGTATGGACACTCTACAGATTTTCCACAAGATGTACATATTTGATATTTAAAATTTGCTCTTGTTGGTAAAAATACAATTACTTGGTTATCACCATTTACTGTATTTGCTATCTTATCTAAAATCTTTGGTGAAACATTTGCATCACTATCTTCAAAGCTATAATTTTTACTTGTATCATAAAATGTCTTTTCAAGTCTATAAAATGGAACTTTACAAAAGGAACTAGCAGATGCCGTAGCACTTCCAAGTACTAATTGAATATCAAGCTTCTTAGCCATATAAATAGATAAATCTTTAGTATGAAGTCTTGGTTTTGAATCACTTTTATATGATTCATCATGTTCTTCATCTACAACAATAACCCCAAGATCACGGTAAGGTAAAAAAAGTGCAGATCTTGCACCTGCAATTAGTTGAATACTTCCTTTTTGTAATCCCTCTAAAATAGTCTCTTTTTTCTTTTTTGTAATCTTTGAATGCCATATAGCCACAGATTTACCAAATACTTTTTCAAGTCTTTTTTGCATTTGAGGGGTTAATGAAATCTCTGGCATTAATAAAACTGCTTGTCTATTTTCTTTTAGATGCTGTTCAATAATCTTAATATAGATTTCTGTTTTGCCAGAACCTGTATTTGCAAAAAGAAGTGCTTGTTTTTTGTCATTTAAAAAATTGTATGCTTTTTGTTGTTCTTCTGATAAATTTATATCACAAGTTATAAGATTTTCTTGTTCTTCTTGCTCATACTCTTTATTAAAAGCATGATAAATACTAAGAGCTTCACCAAGAGAACAAACATAATATTGAGAGATAAAATGAGCAACACTCAACATCTTTTCATCATAAAACTCTTGTGTTATTTCTTCAATATTTGAGCATTTAAAATCTGGTTTTTCAACTTCTTTGATAACTATTGAGTCATTAAGTTTTTTTCTATTTCCAAGTTTTACTAAAACTTTTGTACCAGCTTCAAGTTTTTCTTCACTTTGATATGTAAGATTTGCAAGGGGTGATTTTAATAAAGCCAATTCATAATAATACACTATTTTAATTCCTCACAAATTTCCACAGGACTAACACAAGCAAAGATTGAATCTTTTAATTTAAATGAAACTTTTTTATCATTGCTTAGAAAAAAATCATATTTACTTGAAGATTTTTTCAACCATTTTCCTTTTTCTTTATCACTACTATTTGTTGACAATACAGAAAAATCAATCACCTTTGTAAAAAGTTTCTCATTTTTCTGTAAAACCTCTGCTTCATCTAAACTATTTATTTGTAATGAATTTGATAATAATACATTTTTAGTTTTAAAATTTGAAATACCATTTTGAATAAGAATAAATTCTGATTTTAATTTTGTAAGATTAGTGTTGTCAAAAATTGTATTATATTTTGAAAGTGCAAAAGTTAGTATTATTGAAATTACTAAAACTACAATTATTAATTCCAATAAACTAAATGCTTTTTGCATTAAAATCTAGCTAACTTCTCAGAAATTTGCTCAACATCACCTTTAAACTTAGCATACTCTTGAGTAATCCTAATATATGCTGCTAGCAAATCTTTCGTATCGTTGTTTTTATCTTTATCTAAATATTTAGTAAGTTGTTTTTCCATCTCATCATCAACACTAATAGTATAAGCCATATTATTAATATAAAATGTAATTTCTTTATTCACCTTTTCGTGCCCTTACTAATGTTAATGTACTATCAATTCTAAGAAACATATCTTGATTATTACGTTTTAATTCATCATTCTCATTTTTCACAGACTCTAACTCATTCTTTAAAGATTGGTTTTCTTGTCTTAGTTTTTCATATTCATGTAATAATTTATCTAGTTTAGTATTTAATGTTTCTATTATTTCCATAATGGAATTCTATCAAAAGTTTCCTACTAAGAAAGTTTAAAGAAATGTTACTTCTCGTTTTTTTCTTCGTTTATAAAGATATTTGCCACATGATAAAGCATTGCAACTGATTTTCCCCATTGTGAAAAGTCATCTGCATCTTCTAAAGAAATATCAAATTTTTGTGATATTTTCTTAATAAGTTCTTGCTCACTTGAGTGGAAGTTATTATCGATATGAATTAAAATCATAAGCTCTAAAAGCACAATTTTTTGGCTCTTTTTACTTTTAAATGTGTTTAATATCTCATCTAGTGAGAATTTTTCCATATCAAATGAATCAATATAATCAATTCCCATTTCTGTACAGTACTCTGTAATAATCTCTTTTTCTTTTTCGCCAAATCTATTATCAATTCTTGCTAAATAGTGAGCCAACTGTAAAAATGAAAATTTCTCTTTTGTTTCTAATTTCATTAGTAACATTCTAAATCCTGCCTAATAATTTGTTATAGTTTATTATAAATTAATTAACGATTTTTAAATGACTAGCCAGCTAGTACTGGGAAAACCGTTAGTAAACCCGATGTGATAAATTCAATAGAAATAGAAGCTAAAATCAATCCCATAACCCTTGAAATAATATTTATTCCAGTAATCCCAAGTTTTCTTGTAATTAAAGTTGCACCTCTTAGTGCAATAAAAATAAATAATGCAATTGCTGAAATAATAGCACTCATATAAATTAAGTGCATTATTGTATTAGATTTCTGTGAAAAAATTATGATAGTTGAAATAGCACCAGGTCCAGCAATTAAAGGAATTGCAAGTGGAACAACAGCAATTTCACTAATATTTATACTTTTTTCTTGAGCCTCTTCCAACTCTTCTTTTGTATTCTTAGCATTTGGAACTTTCGCATTTAACATATTAATTGCCATTAATAAAAGTAAAATCCCACCAGCAATTTTAAACGAAGAGATAGATATCCCAAAAAATGCCAATATATACTGACCAATCCAAACTGAAACTAAACCAGCAATTCCTGCTGCTATAGCAGCTGTTTTTGCAGTTTCATTTTTTTGTTGAATTGTTGTATTTGATGTTAATGATACAAAAATCGGAAGTGCAGCAAAGGGAGAGAAGATTGTTACAATCCCTATTGCTATTTGAATGTAATCAGCAAATGATAACAATAAGAATCCTTTCTGACATAATTTTTTGAGTATTATATCAGAAAGTTATCAATAAATTACATAAAAGTTGTATTTTTATACGCTTATTTTATGCACCTAAATATTTAGCTCTAATCTCATCAGATTTGATTAGTTCTTCACCAGTACCTTCAAGGGCTACTTCACCATTTTCTAATACATAAGCATAATCAGAAATTTCAAGTGCAGCAAAGGCATTTTGTTCTACTAATAAAATAGTAATACCTGAGTCTCTTAGTTTTTGAATAATTTCAAATAACTCTCCAACAATCTTTGGAGCAAGACCAAGTGAAGGTTCATCTAACATTAGAAGTTTAGGACTAGACATAAGTGCTCTAGCAATAGCAAGCATTTGTTGTTCACCACCAGACATAGTTCCAGCTAATTGACCTTTTTTAGCTACTAGTCTTGGGAATAACTCAAACATATGTTCAGCTAACTCTTCAAACTTGTCATCGTTATTAAATGCACCCATTCTTAAGTTTTCTTCAATAGTTAAGTTTTGAAAACATCTTCTTCCTTCTGGAACTAATGCAATATTACTTTGAATAATTTTGTGTGTTTTCATTTTTGAAATATCATTATCTACATAAGTGATATTTCCTGTTTTCTTAACATCATTTACAATTGATTGTAATGTAGAAGTTTTTCCAGCACCATTTGATCCAATAAGTGAAACAATTTGTCCTTCACCTACCTCAAAATTAACGCCTTTTACAGCGTTAATTAATCCATAATAAACTTTTAAATCTGTTACTTTAAGCATGTTTAAAATCTCCAAGGTAAGCTTTAATTACTTCTTCATCTTTAATAGCATCTTTGATATCACCTTCAAAGATTGTTCTACCATAATCAAGAACCATTACTCTATCACAAAGCTTGTTTACAAACTTCATATCGTGCTCAATTAATAAAATAGTTACATCAAACTCATCTCTAATCTTAAAGAATAGTTCAGCTAATTCATGAGTTTCTTGTGGGTTCATACCTGCTGCTGGTTCATCTAAAAGTAAAAGCTGTGGAGATGCTGCAAGGGCTCTAGCAATCTCTACTTTTCTTTGTTGACCATAAGATAAAGATGTTGCCATCTCTTCAGCATATTCAGCAATACCAAGAACTTCCATAATTTCATAAGCTCTTTTTCTAATTCTTCGCTCTTCTCCAAAGAATCTTGGTAATCTAAAGACAGCTTCTAAATAAGTATAAGTAGCTTGATAATCAAATCCAATTAGAACATTATCAATTACTGACATTGATTCAAAAAGTCTGATATTTTGGAATGTTCTAGCGATTCCTCTATGTACAATTTTATGTGGTTTAATACCATCAATTCTTTGACCGTGAAATTTAATACCACCTTCAGTTGGTTGGTAGTTTCCTGTAATGATATTAAACATTGTTGTCTTACCAGCCCCATTAGGACCAATAAGACCATAAATCTCTTTTGCATTTACGTGGAATGATGTATCATTAATAGCTGTTACACCACCGAATTTTTTAGTTACATTGCAAACTTCTAAAATCATTTGCTAGCCTTTTTCTTTTTATTCTTTTTGTATTTAAAGAAGTCTTTTAACTCTTTTTTACCTGTTAATCCCTCTCTTGCAAATAACATTACAATGATTAAGATTAATGAGAATACAACCATTCTCATACCTGGTAATCCATCTGTTTCGTATCCGAAGAAATTCATAGGTTCGTCTAAGAATCTCATCATCTCTAATCCAGCCATAACAAATACTGTACCTAAAATAGCACCTGTTGTAGAACCAAGTCCACCAAGTACAATAATAATCAGTAATTGGAATGTTAAGAAGAATGTAAATAAGTCTGGACTAATAGATGTTAATAATGCAGCTAATAGACCACCACCAATACCTTCAAAGAACGCTGAAGTTGTGAATGCTAAAGTTTTAATCTTAAATGTATTAACACCCATTGCAATAGCTGCATCTTCATCATCTCTTACAGCTTTCATAGCTCTACCATATTTAGAATAGATAATATTTAAAATAGCAAGTACTGTTGCTATTGCAATACCACCTGTCCAGTATAGATTTGAAAACTCTGGAATATCATTGATACCTAAAGAACCATTTGTAATCTCAGGATTGTTAATAGCTAAGATTTTAATAATGAAACCAAAACCTAATGTAACGATTGCTAAGTAATCCCCTCTTACTCTAAATACTGGGAATGATAATGCTAACGCAATAAGAGCTGAGAAAATACCGGCAATTAATAAAGCCCATACAAACTCTGCTTGCATTGCAAGAACCCATTCAGATGGATCTTCAATATCATATTGATAAAGCATAGTATCCGCATCAACAATTAAAATTGCTGTAACATATGCACCAATAGCAACAAACCCATTAGGCTCAAGTGAGAACTGACCAGTAACACCATTAATTAAGTTGTAAGAAACTGCAAGAATAATAAAAATAGCAACATTATTAATAATTCTTACTGTATATTCATCAAAAGCAACTTGTGCAAACCAAGTAAACCAAATAGCTAAAATAATTAAAGCTAAATTAATAATTCTGTCTTTAGTAAATACTTTTTCTTGTACCATATTAGAACCTACTCTTCTCTAAATCTTCACCCATAATTCCTGTAGGCTTAAATAAAAGTACAAAAATTAAGAAGATAAATGCAAATGCATCTTTATAACCACCAAGTTCTGGCCAGAATGCAATAACAACAACTTCAGTAAATCCAATAATAAATCCACCAAGAACAGCACCAGTAACAGAACCAATACCACCAACAACAGCAGCAGCAAAGGCTTTAAGACCAACTAAAATACCCATCATAGGTTCAACAGATGGATAGTTAACTGCCCAGAAGATACCACCAACAGCAGCTAATGCAGAACCAAGTGCGAATACAATTGCAATAATCATATTTGCATCAACACCCATTAGGTTAACTGTTTTAATATCAAATGATAATGCTCTAATTGCCATACCATATTTTGTTCTATATAAAACAAATAAAATTCCTAATAATAAAACTAAAGTAACAATAGGAACCATAATTGAAGAAACTGAGAATGTTACACCTGCTACATTGAAGATGTTTTCCATATATTCTGGCACTGGGAATGCTCTTGGAACTCCACCTGCAAATACAGTAAATGCATTTTCTAAGAAGAATGAGATACCAATTGCAGTAATTAAAAGAGAAATTTTTGGGGCATCTCTTAAAGGTTTATATGCAATTTTATCCATTAACATACCTAAACATGCTGAGATAATTACTGCTAAAAGTACTGTAACTGTAAATGGCAACTCAAATACTGCCATAAATGTATAACCTAAAAAGGCACCTACCATCATAATATCACCATGTGCAAAGTTAATAAGCCTAAGCACACCATACACCATAGTATAACCGATTGCAATTAGGGCATACATCGACCCTAAAGAGAACCCGTTTACCATTTGCTGCATAAACGTTAATAAATCCATTAAATCTCCTGATTTTTACAAAACTACGAATATTTTGCAATAGAAAAAGTAACTACATTGCTTTTCCTATTACAAAAAAAAAGTCTAGCAATTTGAATTGCTAGACTTTATAAAAAGAACTAAATTAATTATGGGTTAACTGTCGCTTTAAATCCAGCTTTACCGTTTTTAATCTCTTTGATAACTGCTGATCTAGATGCATTACCATCTTTGTTAATAGTAATTTTTCCAGAAACACCGTCAAATGCTACTGTCTTTTTAATTTCGTTATTAACACAAATTGAATCAGTTGGATCTTCACATCTGTTCATTGCGTCAATTAAAACGTTGTATGTATCTGCACCTAATGCAGTAAATGAATTCATTTCAGCTTTTCCAGTCTCTTTTTCATGGAACTTAACGAAATCAGCTGAAGTTTGTGATGGTGGGTTTGTATAATCAAAGAAGTCTGTAAACATGTAACCATTTACTGCTTCTCCACCTAAATCAATGAATGTTTGGTTAGCAACACCGTCACCTGAGAACATTGGTTTAACTAATCCTAATTGTTTAGATTGTCTAGCAATCATAGAAGCCTCTGGGTGGTATAAAGGCATAAATAAGAAATCTGGGTTTAAATTCTTAATTTGTGAAACTACAGCTTTAAAGTCTTTGTCACCTGAAGTAACTTTGATTTTTTTAACGATTTTTCCACCGTTAGCTTTAAATGCTTTTTGGAATGCTTTTGCTAAACCTAAAGAGTAAACTTGCGCTTGGTCAACAATAACTACGGCATTTTTGTAACCTTGCTCTTTAGCATAGTTTGCAACTACTTCACCTTGGAATGAGTCAGTAAAACATACTCTGTTAGCGAAAGTTCTTCTAGCTGTTAACTTATCATTTGTAGCAACTGAAGCAATAACTGGGATTTTTTTCTTATCAGCGATTGCAATAGTTTGAGCTGTATTTGTAGAAGTTAATGCACCTAAAATAGCAACTACTTTATCTGAAGAGATAAGTCTAGTTGTTGCTGTTGCAGTCTCAACTTTATCACCTTTATTATCAACTAAAACAAGTTTAATTGTATCCCCGTTTTTTAACGTTGGCTGTAATTTGTGTGCTAATTCAACACCTAAGTTAGTAACTTGTCCATATGCAGCTAGTGGCCCCGACATTGGCATAACTGCTCCAACTTTAATCTCTTTTGCCATTGCAACACCACAAGTAAGTGCTGAAGCAACTGCTAAGCTTAAAATTTTCTTCATTGATTCTCCTTTTTTATAACTACGAACAACTATTTTATGCAAAAGTTATGTAAAAACAGCTTATAATTACTAGGAAAATTACACATTTTATTCATTTTTCACACTTTTTCCACACTTCTAACCCTCCAAAAGCTCACCTTGTATATTATACAATCTTATTTTTTCCAGAATTTTTTGCTTGATAAAGTGCTTTGTCTGCTCTAATTATAATGTCATCAATCTCATTATCATACTTCTCGTATTTGGCCATACCGACACTAATTGTGAAAAACAAGTCATTATCTATATTTAATTTATTGTAAGTTTTTATTGTTGATGAGATTTTATTAGCTACTATTTTCGCATTTTCAAAACTTGTATTTGGTAAAACAATTACAAACTCATCACCACCATACCTAACAACTAAATCATTATCTCTAATTATACTTTTTATAATTTCAACAAATTTTTTAATGATTTTATCACCCACATCATGCCCATGAGTATCATTGATAGTTTTAAAGTTATCAATATCAGCTACTAAAATAGATAAATCAGACTTTTCTCTTTTTACAATCTTCATATATCTTTGTGCAAATGTCTCTAGGAATCTTCTATTGTATGCACCTGTTAAAGAGTCAGTATTTGCTAACTGTTCAGACATAATTCTTTTTGATTCTGAATCCACTAATTTTTTAGTTCTTTGTTCTAACTGTTTTGATAATTCATTGAAGTTTTTATTTAACTCATCAATTTCAACTATTCCACACTCTTCAAGGTTTTCAATATCTTTTCTTTTTCCAAGATATTTTGTAACTTCTATTACTTTTTGAAGAGGTTTATGAATATTAGTTACTAACTCTCTAGCTTTATAATATAAATATATAAAGAATAAAATATAGAAAAATATAATTGCAGCAATTACAACATATCCTATTTTTTTATATGCATCTTCTAACTCTCTTACATTTGCAAGAATATTATCCTCTGGAACTAAAGATACAATATTCCATGAAGTTTTATCAATTTTACTAGAGAAGATTAGATATTTTTGATTATTCAATTCAATTTCATGGGGGAATGGTTTGTTTTTTATGATATTTCCAAATGTATTTACAACTTTTTGATTTTCATGTTTTAGAATATCAAACTTGCTTGCTTTAAAAATAGTCGTTTTTATAGTATCACTAGATTTATAATCATAACTACCAACCTCTTTAATACCTAATACTTTTTCAATTTCTTTAGGCATAGCAACAATTTGACCTTTTTCATTTAAAATAAATGACTTTCCATCATATGGAAGTTTTATATTTAAAAAGTTCTCAATAAAAGTTGATACTGTAACATCAATACCAGTTACTCCTTCTAAAAATCCATTATTATAAATTGGAACAATTGCACTTAACATCCAACCTTGACCTGCAGGATCTAAATATACATCAGTCCATACAACACCTTTTGATGGATTATGTTTTAAATCAGCTTCATAATAGAAATTATAGTTTTCCATATGTATATCAGTTGGATAAGCAGTGAATGAATCAGGAATAAAAGGATAATATCTGTTGATATCATCAAATGAGTTAAAGTAAGCTGCTACAACCTCTGGTTCATTATCAACAATTGATTTAAATGTTGTATCAAAAACTTCCGAGTTTCTAAGTTTTCTAATTACATTCTCATTTATTTCAGTTTTTTTTGAGACTACAACAGAAGAACCGCCATTGTCATTTGTTTTATAGTACATTCCATTTTGAGCTGTTTTGAAAATAGGTTCTGATTTTAATTGATAGTCTTGAAAGTTTTCAAAAAAGTTTTGATGTTCTCTTTGTAATAGTTTAGCAAAAACTTCAATTTCACTAAATTTATATTCTATACTTTTTGTTTCGCTGTTTACTAAGTCATATGTATTTTTTTTGATATCTTTTAATATAAAATCTACACTAGTATTAACCATATTACTATTAACACTAAAATATATAATAATTAAAATTAGTTCAATAAATAAAATTGAAGTTAAAGAGGTTTTTAAATAACTTTGATAAATTATTTTTTCTAAATTTATTTTTTTCACTGTTACTACTTTTTAGTTATTTTAATTTTACTTTTGTTGCCTCTATGTAATTTTATGTCACAAAAATAATAACAGTTATTGATTTAAAGCAATATTAATTCATTTCTAGACTCATTAAATACATATCTTCACTATTTCTAAGAGTAAATTAAAACTTCAAAAAAATACTACATAGTTCAGTTATTTTTATCAGTAAATATACTTAATTTTGTCCTAAATCAGTGTTTATATAGGGTAAGTTATTAACTTTAACTATAAAGTAATTTGATATCCATCTTTTCCAGTAACTTAAGCTGTGAAACTTGTCATAATAAGTGTTTTGTATGAATTAATAGGATTTTATACTACATTTATAAGAAAATTATACTACAACGTATTTTTCATTTTCTTTCTTAATTATAAAATTTCAATAACTATACTTCTCAAAATCAATAAAATAATAATGTTTCTGATAAAATATCTGCCTAAAACTTACACAATGAGAAACTATGATAACAATTAAAGAATGTAAAGCATCAGATTATATTGAGAATAACAAAGAAATTAATTCGTTTATTCAAGCTAAAAAGAACATTGATACAATCACAAATATAGATAGATTACTTAACCTTATAAAAATTTATTTCGAAACAGTAATTTACTATCAAAATCATTCTAGTTCAAAGTTCATAATAAAAATAAAAGGTCGTTATTATAAGTCAGTTGTAAGTTCATACGATGAGAAAGGTAACAAACTTGAAGTATCAATTATTGATATTTCGTCAAAATTCATCTCTAAAATCATCAATGAAATCAGAAAAAATATTACATTAGAAACATTTGAAAGATTAATCATTTTACTAAATGCTATTCTACAAAATGGTCAAATTACAATTACTCAAAGACTTTCACTAATTTATAATGAAAATATTTCTTTTCCAAATGAGTGGAATAACCTGATAAGAATTTTACCAGAGGAAATTGCAGAAAAGAGTATTCAAATCAGAAAAAATCTAATTATAAAAGCTTTAAAAGAACCTACACAATATAAAAACAATGAAGATACAAAAGAGTATATAAAAGCTTTAAATGAAGGCTATATTAATTATATAAAGCTACTCATAAAAGTTCAAATTTCTAACAATCATATTACAGATATATTTAAACTAATAGGAAAAGAACTCACTTTTTTAGAACAAATTAAAGATATAGATAATGCAAATATTAATTTAATTGTATTCTTTTTACTAAATGAATTAATCAATAACAATAACCTTTTTCTTTTCGAAACAAAAGATGAAATAATTGAAATTTTAGAGGACTATAAAGAGTTTATATCAGAGGAAGAAAAATTACTTCTAGAAGAAAATTTAAGTTTTAATCCAGAAAATTTTGAGTTAGGAGAAGCAAGTATTGAATTAGCAGAACCTAGTTTCCAAAATATAAATGAAAATGAAATTCAAACCATCATTACATTTGTAGTAAATAAAAGAATTGATAAAAAATTTATTTCACATACAATTGAGAATAATACTATAGTAGAATTTGAAAACATTGAAAACTTATTTGAAGACCCTGTATATTTATTCTTAGATAGTACAAATTTAAATATTAGTGGAATGCCATTAACTTATTTATCTGACTCCGTAGGAAATATCAATAATACCTCTAAAATTAACATTACAATTCCTAATTTCTATCATCCTGATTTTGATATGGAAAACAACAAAATTATTTATAAAGACTTTAAAAAAGAAAATGCAATGCATTCAGGAAAATATTATCCGCATAAAGAATTTATTCTTGATATACTTTTCAAACTAAATGAAAAAAAGCTTATTCCATTTGAAATAGATGAAAAAGACATTAACGCAAATTTAATATCAAATTATATCGTTGTGTATGAAACAAAACAGAATAAATTAATACATCATAAGCTTTTCACAATAACAAATTTTAATTCATATTTTGAAATCAAGAAAAGATTTCTTACAAAAATGCAAGAACGATATTTAGAAGATAGTTTTTTACAAATAAAAGACTTACTCTACAAAGTAGATATTGTCAATAATAAAGTTTTTCTAGACTTCTGTGTTAAATTATTAGAATTAACTATTAAAAAATCTATAGAACTTTCAGGACTACATAAATCTTTATGGAAAGATGTAAATGGAAATATCATACCATTAAAAGAAACTGAAGCACAAACAGTTTTATATAACCAAATAAAAGATATTGCAGAAATTAAAGGTATCAGAGTTTCAAGAGAAATTATTGCGGCTGATGGTAGTCTAGATTTTCATTTTCATTATACAAAAAATGATATTTCAATGAATGTTTGTGTTGAACTAAAAAATGCACATCATAACTTATTAGAACACGGAATAAGTTCTCAACTACCACTTTATATAAAAGATGTTGGAAGAAAAGAAGGAATTTTTTTAGTATTATGGTATAAATGTGATAAATTCCCAAGACCAGAAAAATACTCAACAATAAAAGAACTCGAGGAATTTCTAATTTCAAAAATACCAAATAAATTTAAAATCAAGCCATTAATTATTGATTGTACACCAAAGGTTAGTCCATCAAAAAAAGATTCTGAAAAAAGGTTATAAAGTATAAAAGAATACAAAGTATGTAAAAAAATATATACTACAAATAAAGTAAAAATATACTACATTTTAAAGAGGTTTTGTATTTTTACTTTATAGAAAGCCCTATTTTAAGGGCTTCTAGACTATTCCATTTCGAGAGACATTAAATACATATCTTCACCATCTATTACTTGTATATTTACACTTTCACACTTAGGACAATGAAATTCGTTTTTTTCTAATGTTGACTCACTATTACAATCAGTACACTTTATGGTTATTTTTTGAATATTCATTATAAACTCGGCATTGTGACATATGGTTTGTTCTTTAAATGTATCAAATGCAGTTTGTAATAAATCTGGTTCTACTCCTGATAAAACACCAATTTTAACTACAACTTTTACTACTTCTTTTGCATCATTTTGTTTTGCATGTTGCTCACAAGATTCTAATAGTGATTGAACAATACTGTATTCATGCATTTATATATCCTTTAATCTCTTTGGTGTATTTTTTGGTTTTACTTTATTCACAAAGTTATATCGAAGTGAATGAAAATCTGAGTTCTTATTCCAAAACTCATCATACATTATGCTAAGCTCTTTTTCTTTTTTTTCTTCCATTAAATCTTCATCATCATAAAATCTATCTTTTTTCTTATCTATTAACTCTTCGAAACTATCTTCATCTTCTACTAAACTATTTGCAAAACTTTGAAGTGATTCAAAATAGTTTTCACTTTCAAATACCTCATCAACCATACCAATAGTTTTAGCCTCACTTACACTAATAGGTAAGCACTCATCAAGTAAACTTTGAGCTTTCTGCTTCCCTACTCTTTTTGGTAAGCTATAAGTATGATACTCACTTCCAGACAGACCCATAGTTTTATAGTGAGGATTTAAAACAACTCCATCACATCCAATAACATAATCACAAGCAAGTCCTAAGAAAACTCCACCTGCACCTGCATTTTTTGAAAATGAAGCAATAGTTATAATATCACTACTATCAAGAACAGATTTAACCACATCATTAATAGCATTGATATTACTCCATCCATCTTCACCTTGTTTTTTACTATCTTCTAAAATATTTAGATGAATACCATTACAAAAGAAATCATCTCCACCCATTAAAACTAATACTTTATACTCTTCTTTTAGATAATCAATAGCATACTTTAATCTTATAGCTTGTGCTGAACTCATAGCACCGTTATAAAAGTTGAAGTATAGATATACAACTTCCCCATCTTCAATCATTGAGATTTCATGGTAAGTTTTACTTTTATAATCAACTATTAGAGGAAGTCTGTTTTCCTTAATACCTTTGATTTTCTCTTTTAGTACATAAGTAGCAGGTAGTTTAAATGAAGCAACTTCTTTTATATGAGAAATCCAAATTGCCCCATTAGTTGTTCCTAAACATATAGCTCCATCTCTTTTGGCTAATATCTCTTTGGGTTTACCTCTAAAAGTATCTTCTAAGCTTGCGCCATATAAATAGCACTCAATTCCTTGGATATTATCTTTTACCCCAGGGTATGAATCTGACATATTTATCTTTTTGATTATCTCTGATGTAGTGTCATTTTGCCAATCTATAATTCTTTTATCCATAGTGATTGGTTCATGTATTTCATTTAGTATTTGAGCTGTTGGTATAAAATCTTTGTTTTGATAGTTTTCTAAGAACTGCTCTAAAGCTTTTAAAGTAGCTTTATTTACTTCGTTTCTATAAATACTTGCTTTACTTGCAATTCTCATATCAAATGAAGATGACGCATATATATCACCTGCATCAAGTTCTTGGTTTGCTTTTAATATTACTACACCCCATTTATCTACTTCATTGTTTATAGCATGGTCAAGGGAGTTGTGACCTCTATCTCCAATAATTCCTGGGTGTAATATAAAACTATCATAGTTTTCAAAAATCGTTGAGGGAAGATACTCTTTTAAAAAGGGAGATAATACTATATCAGGTTTAACTCTATTTACCTCTTCTATCATAAGCTCTTTTGAGATAGCGAACTTCACACTTACTTCGTGATTTAGTTCTCTTAACTTACAATATACACTTTGAGATAAAGAGTTAAAACTTGATATTATTAAAAGTATCTTCATAAAAAACTACTAACAGATTCTTGGTAATAACTCACCAGTTGGTAATTCTAAAAATCTTTTTGTTCCCCATGATGAGTGAAGAACAACTCTTTTTTCATATGCTTGCGAAACTTCTGCGATGATTGAAGCATTTGAAGAGTTCTCGTAAGCTTTTAATACTTCAAGAGCTTTATTGGCCTCATCTTTATTTACAGCAAGTACAAAAGTTCCTTCATTTGCTAAACTCATAGCTTCAAATCCAAGTAGTTCACAAATACCTTTTACTTCATCGGCAACAGGAACTTTTTCTTCTTGAACTTCAATACATACATCAGATTGGTTTGCCCATTCATTTAAAACTGCACTTACACCACCTCTTGTAGCGTCTCTTAAAGCAGTGATTTTAATACCTGAATCAATAAGAGCTTTTACTTGTGGCCATAAAGAAGCACAGTCACTTTGTAAATCAGTATTTATATCCATACCTTCTCTTGCTGCAAAGATTGTAGCACCGTGTGCGCCCACATCACGACTTACAATAATCACATCATCTTCAGACACAGCGTTTGAACTAATACCTTTTTGAGTAACTTCACCAATACCAGTAGTATTAATAAATATCTTATCAACACTTCCTTTTGGCACTACCTTTGTATCACCACTTACAACAATAGCATCATTTTTAGCTAGCTCTTCTTTCATAGACTTTACAATCTTCTCTAAGCTTTTAATCTCAAAACCCTCTTCAATAATTACTGAACAAGTTAAGTATTTTGGTTTTGCACCCATCATAGCTAAATCATTACAAGTACCACAAACTGCAAGTTTTCCAATATCTGCACCATTGAAAAACAAAGGACTTACTGTAAATGAATCAGTTGTAAAAGCAAGGCTACCATCTTGGATAATTGCAGCATCTTCACTTTTATTTAAAATATCATTTTTAAATGCTCTATAAAAAACCTTTGAGATTAACTCTTGGTTTTCTGCTCCACCATTTCCGTGAGCTAAAGTAACTGTTTTCATCTTATTCCTTATTTTAGTAAGTTTCCATATTTATAGTAAGCGGCACATGCACCCTCAGAACTAACCATACAAGAACCAATAGGTTTTGTTGGTTTACATGCTGTTCCAAATACTGTACAATCAGGAGGATTTGCAATTCCTCTTAAAATATCTCCACAAATACATAATTTATGATCTTCTATTTCTTGCATTGGCAATACATCTTTATAAATTACTTTTGCATTATATTTTGAATACTCTTCTTTAAGCTCTAATCCACTTGAAGGGATATTTCCTAATCCTCTCCATTTGAACATCACTTTGTCAAAGTATTTTTCCATCATATCTTGTGCTCTTTGATTTCCATCGTATGATACAAGTCTTTTGTATTCAATTTCCAGTTCACATCTATCTTCAACAAACTGTTTTAAAATCATAGAGATTGACTGCATTACGTCTACTGGTTCAAACCCTGCAACTACAACTGGTCTTTTATAATCTCTTGGAAATTGCTCATAGATTTTTGAACCACTGATAACTGATACATGAGAAGGGCCTAAGAAAGCATCAATTCTATTATTATAAGAATCTACATGTTCATCTCTACTGTCAATTAACTCTTTCATCACTTCAGGAACTGTCACATGATTAATATGGAAAAATACATTTTCAATACCCTGCTTTACTACAGCTTCTAAAAGTGAACAAGTCATAGGAGTAGTTGTCTCAAATCCAATAGCAAAGAATATTACTTTTTTAGTTGGATTCTCTTTTGCAATCTTGATACAGTCCATAGGTGAGTAAACAAATCTTACATCAGCACCTTTAGATCTTGCATCTTGTAAACTTCCCTTACTTCCTGGAACTTTAATCATATCACCTAAAGTTACTAAAATTACGTCTTCTTGAAGTGAAAGAATATATGCACTATCGATTCTCTCTTTTGGCATGATACATACTGGACATCCTGGTCCATGAATAAAGTTGATATTATCAGGTAATAATTGAGGAATACCATACTTCATAATAGTATGAGTGTGTCCACCACATACTTCCATGATATTTATAGTTTTTCCTAATTTCTTAGCATCTTCATTTATGATTTTTTGATAAGCTTTAATAACATCTGGGTTTCTGTAACCGTCATAAAGATCTTTTAATTCTAATTCTTTTTCCATAATATACTACTTACCTGTTTGGACAGTTTTCAGACTCAGCAATGGCTGCTAGTCTATCCTCTTCTTCCATTTTGTCTATGATTTCTCTATAAACTTTTAGAGACTCTAAAGCATCCTCTTCATCGATTTTATTCATAGCAAATCCAATGTGTAACAATACATAATCACCAACTTTAACTTCTTGGTCGATTAAGTCTAAAGAAGCAGATCTCTCTACTCCCATAGTATCAACTACACACATATTCATCTCTTCATCGATGCTTTTAATTTTTGAAGGAATTGATAAACACATAGCCTTATCTCATCTTTCTTTTAAATTCAATCCAGTCAATTACTCTTTGAAGTGACTCTTTATCATTGATATTTACTTCTAAAATATCTACATTTGGTTTTAGTTTTCTAGCTTCCATTTTCTCTTTTTCCACATCATATTGGAAGTGAGGAAGTAAGTCAGTTTTTGTAATAAGGATTAAATCAGCTGCTCTAAACATTACTGGATATTTAGCAATCTTATCTTCACCTTCTGGTACAGATACTAATACAATATTTAAGTGAGTTCCCACATCATAAGATGCTGGACATACTAAGTTTCCTACATTTTCTACAAAACATACATCTAAATCATCTAAAGGCATACTATGTAAACCTTTGTGAACCATAAATGCATCCAAGTGACAGGCAGATCCTGTTTGGATTTGAGTAGCTTGAATACCCTTTGCTTTTAATCTATCAGCATCTCTGTTTGTCTCAAGGTCACCTTCAACAACACCGTACTTGAAATCTGTCATATCAGCCATATGCTCTAAAAGTGTAGTTTTTCCACTTCCAGGACTTGACATAAGGTTAATACCTAATACCCCTTGTTTATCAAAGTGTGCTCTATTGTGAGCAGCTTCATGATCATTTTTGTCTAAGATTTTTTTGATAACTGAAATTGTCTTAGAGTCATTTAACTGTGGGTTATGGTGTAAAGTGTCATGTGCAGCTTGGTGACTTGCACTGTCTCCATGAGAATGGCTATGATCATGAGAGTGGTCATGATCATGATGATGGTGGTGATCTGTAATACTACATCCGCAATCTGTACACATATTTTATTCCTTTTTATATATTCTTTTTATTGTGAATATTCATTCATTTTTACGAGTTTATCCCAGTTTGTCTAAAATTAATCTAATTTTTGTTTACACTTATGTATTTTTAGAACAAAACTGCTAAAATAGTAATATGAAATGTAAGAATTGTAACAATCAAACTTTTTATACTTTGCAAAATGGATATATCAAATGCAAAAAGTGTGCAAAGAAATACTCAGTAAAAAAACTACATAAAGATGAAGCTATAGTAAAAGCCTTTTGTGAAAACAAAAATGCTTTAGAGACATCCAAAGAGTTAAAAACAAACTATAGAACTATAAAAGACAGGTTTGATGAGTATAGACATAAGATTGCATTGTTTTTAGAAGATGAATATCACTCATCAATAAAAGACTATAGTGAATATGAAGAGTTCTATTACTTTAAACAAAGAGATAAAAACAAAAAGAAAAAAAATCTATATGAAGCTATTAATATAATGGGCTTTTATTCAAACAATAGAGTCTATACTCTACTTATGCCACGACTTACAACTTCAATGTTTGAAGAAGACAAAGGTTTTGATGCTTATATGAATTGGTACAAAATTCACTCTCAAAACTCTTATCAAACAAACCTGAAAAACTTTTGGAATTTCTTAGAAGAAAATCTAAAAAAATACAAAGGTGTAGATGAAGATAATTTTTTCTACTATCTTAAAGAGTGCGAGTTTAGGTTTAATTATGATAAAGAAACACAAATAAAAATTTTAATTGAGGATATTAAGGTATAATAATTCATAAACTTAATAATTTGGATAGATTATGTATACAGCATTAGCATTAGAAGAACTCATTAAACTTGAAGAAGAAAGAGTAAAGTTTGAGAGAAAACAACTTGCAGCCCATGAATCAGGTGAAAGTAAACTAACACGTCTAGCTCTAGCTTCAACTGAAGCAAAACTTGAAGAATCCGAAGAATTACTTACAAAACATAAAGCTATGCTAGAAGAACTTCTAAAAGAAGACCAAGAAGAGCTTGAAGAAAAAGCAAGACTTGAAGAGGCAATAAAAAGAAAAAAATACTTCGATGAACAAAACCTAAGAGTTAAAAATGCACACCAAAGAAGTGATGATGAAAAACTTGAAGCTATGATGATTATAGATGAACTTCCAGAAAACGTAAAATTTGAAGATGATAAACTTTTTGAGATTGCTGCTATGTCTTTGGATTTAGATTTAAGGGTGCATAAAGAGCTAAAAGAAAAACTAACTATCATTAAAGCTGATTTCAAAGACCAACTAAAAAATACAAAAGATGAAAAAATTGCAGAGCTTGAGCTGCTTGATTTTAGAATTCCTATTCTTATACTTCATTTCTCAGTTTTACTTGAAATCTTCAAAGAAAACTATGCTATTAAAGATGAAGAAGAGAATAAAGAAGAAAAACAAGAAGTTATAGAAGAAGCTCCAACAGAGAAAAAAATAGAAAAGAAAAAAGAGATAAAAACAAACTTCTCAGGTTTCCCTAAATACGAAGATTGGTGGATTACTGAGCTTTGGTCTAGCCATCAAGCATATTTTGCTTTATTTAAATGGAAAGCAATTATTGCAAACTTCTGTAAAACAGGTGAACAACTAAGATCTTGGAATAAAATATTTGATAACTGGATATTTATCAAAAAACTTCTAAATGATAAAGGTTCTATTGCTTATGAATATCACTATGCATTAGATACTTTGCTATTTGAATATGCTGAAATAGAAGAAGAATTAGATAGTAAAAATCTTGAATCTATGGAAACTATCATCAAAAAAATCACAAAACAAGAAGATTTCACAAAAGTTATGAAAAATCACAATATCATAACTGAATATCTAACTTACAAAAAAAATAGATTAAAAGGTAAAAAGTAAAGCTTTACAGCAACTACACGAAATTTCAATATCATTACTATTATAAAAAAGGATGGGATGATATATGAAATATTTAGTTGTACTTGCATTAGCTTTATTTGTTTTTATCTCTACAAACTCAACCACTAAAGAGATTGAAATTCCAAAAAATAAAAACATCGACTATACAAACACAAAAAAAGCCTATTTTGCAGGTGGCTGCTTTTGGGGTGTAGAGTATCACTTTGAAAAGAAAAAAGGTGTAAAGGATGTAATTAGTGGTTTTATGGGTGGTGATGTAGAAAATCCTACTTATTATGGCGTAGTTCTGGGAAATACAGGTCATGTGGAAGCTGTAGAAGTTATATATGACCCAAAAGAGATATCATATGAAGAATTAGCAAAACTATTTTTTGAGATACATGACTCTACACAAAAAGATGGACAAGGACCAGATATAGGAAGCCAATACTTATCAGTTGCTTTCTACAATGATAAAGAAGAGAAAAAAACAGTAACAAAATTAATAGATATTCTTAAATCAAAAGGCTATGATGTAGCTACAACACTTCAAGAAGTAAGCCCATTTTATGCAGCTGGTGGTTATCACCAAAACTATTACGCTAGAACTGGAAAACTTCCATATTGTCATTCATACACAAAAATCTTTGATTAATAAAACTCAAATGCACAAATTAGAAAAAGTAGGTCTTAGCAACATCAGCTAAGATGTACAAAACCAATAAAGCAAATATAATTTTGTTAAAATTCATAACACTCTTCTTTTAGTATTTTTCTAAATGATACAAAAAAAGAGATAAAAAGAATAATTTTTAGTATAATATATTTAAAGGAAAAGATATGAATGTATTTACTAAATTATTTATTCTTTTTTTACTTACTACATTTTTAAATGCAGAAACTGCAAATAAAAAACAACATGTATTAATACTACACTCATATCACCAATCTTACAAATGGACAGATGATATCAACAAAGGTATCAAATCAGTTTTAGAACAATCCAATCCAAATATGGAGTTTTTCGTAGAGTATATGGATACTAAAAGATTTGTAAGTGAACAAAACTATTTAGATCTTTATCAGCTTTATAAAAATAAATATGAAAACTTCAAATTTGATGTGATAGTAAGTTCAGATAACAATGCTTTTAACTTCCTAAAAAAATATAATAAAAAGATTTTTAAAGGAACTCCTATTATTTTCTGTGGAGTTAACTTCTTTAAAGATGAACAAATTGCAGGACATGAAAACTTTACAGGAGTAAATGAAGAAGCAAATATCAAAAGAAACTATGACTTAATCAAACGTATTCATCCAAATATTAAAAACATATATACAGTAATAGATACAACTACAACTGGTAAAATAGTAAAAAAAGAGGCACTAAAAATTGCTCAAAAATATCAATATGGAAATATCAAGTTTCATATTTTAGATGATTTGAGTTTTGAAGAATTAAAAACTAAAGTTACGTATATTCCTGATGATAGTGCTATTTTAATGACAATATTTCTAAGGGACAAAAACAATAAATTCCTTGAGTATTATGAAGCAGCAAAAATGATAAGTGAAAACTCTAAGGCTCCACTATATGGGCTTTGGGATTTTAATCTTGGAAATGGAATTATTGGTGGTTTTCTAACAAGTGGATATTTCCAAGGAAGAAATGCAGCATTAATGGCTCAAAGAATCTTAGAAGGTGAAGATATAAAAAATATTAAACCTTTATATAAAAGTCCTAATCAATATATCTTTGACTATAAAGAAATGGAAAAATTCAATATTACAGAAGAGCAAGTTCCTTCTATTAGTTATATTTTGCATAAACCTGACAGTTTTTTTGAAGTATATAAAAGAGAGATTATTACTATTATCTCTTTATTTATTATAATGTTTGTATTTATCATCATTTTATTAATCAATATTCAAAAAAGAAAAAAAGCAGAAAAATATATAAAAAAACAATTAAAATTCCAACAAGATTTAATAGACAATGTTAATGCACCAATTTATTACAAAAATAAGTTTGGAGAGTATCTAGGGTGTAATAAATCTTTTGAAGAGTTTATAGAGTTTAACAGAGATGAAATTATAGGAAAAACTGCATTTGATATTATTCCTAAGAAAATGGCTGAAGAGTATTATGAAAAAGATTTAGAACTGTTAGAAGAAGGTAAACTTCAACAATATGAAAGTAATCTTAGAAGAAAAAATGGTCAATTAAGAGACCTTATTTTTTATAAAAATGTTTATTATGATGAAGAAGAAAATGTTGATGGAATCATTGGTGCAATTTTTGATATCACAGAATTAAAATCTATAACAAATGAATTAAATGAACTAAACAAACACCTAGAAGATGAAGTATATAGCAGAACAGTTGAACTAAAAAAAACAAATGAAGAATTAGCCGATTCAAATGAAGAATTACAATCAACTATTTACAATCTTGAACAGACTCAAAAACAATTAATCATATCAGAAAAAATGGCAAGTCTAGGTGGACTTGTTGCTGGTGTTGCCCATGAAATAAATACTCCAGTTGGTATTGGAGTTACTGGTATTTCTCACTTCTTAGAGCTTAGTCGTAGCATTCAAAAAGATTATGAAAATGATGAAATGACACAAGAAGAGTTTGAAGAGTTTATTAATACCACAAATAAAATAGCCCAATCAATTCATATTAATCTTCAAAGAACAGCGCAACTTGTAAGAAGTTTCAAACAAATCTCTGTAGACCAAACAAGTGAAGAAAAAAGAGAATTCTTTATCTGTGAATATGTAAGCGAAATACTACTTAGTATTTCAAACATTACTAAAAAAACAAACCTTGATATAAATGTTTCTTGTGATAAAACACTAAAACTAAACTCTTATCCAGGAGCAATTTCTCAAATTGTTACTAACTTGATTATAAACTCTATTACCCATGCTTATGAACCAAAACAAAAAGGTGAAATAAACTTAAGTATAGAAGAGAAAGATAATAGAGTAAAACTTGTGTATAAAGATGATGGGAAAGGTATAGAAGAGAAAAACCTACATAAAATTTTTGATCCATTTTTTACTACAAATAGACAAAATGGTGGAACAGGACTTGGGTTAAATATCATCTATAATATTGCTACAAATACCTTAAATGGAACTATCTCTTGTATTAGTAAACCAAAGGAAGGTGCTGAGTTTACTATTATCTTTGATTTATGATTTAGAAGTCTTTAAAAGCTCTTCAATTTCACTAGCACTTTTGGGTCTACTATAAAAATACCCTTGAATTTTATGACATCCATTTTTAACTAAGAAATCTATTTGCTCTTGTGTTTCTACACCTTCTGCTATTACATCTAATTTAAGATTTTTTGCTAATGCAATAATAGATTTTGAAATTGCAATGTCTTCTTCATCATTTGGTAAATCTTTTACAAATGCCCTATCAATTTTTAGTTTATTTATTGGAAGTTTTTTAAGATATGATAAAGACGAATATCCCGTACCAAAATCATCTACTGATAGCTTAATACCATAAGAGTTTAACTCTTTTAACTTCTCAATTGACTCTTGTGGATTTTGCATAATCTGGCTTTCAGTTATCTCTAACTCAATATTTGATGAAGCATAGTTGTTTTGAACTAATGACTCTTTTAAAACAGATATAAAGTTCTCACTTTTTAATTGCATCATTGATAAGTTTAAAGATAAACAACCCGGGTTAAAGCCTTGTTTATACCAGTTTGAGAAATCTCTAATTGCTTTTTTCATTGTAAGTCTATCTAATTGTACAATTAACCCTGTCTCTTCAGCAATAGGAATAAACATATCAGGAGGAATTAAACCCTGCTCCTTATCTTGCCATCTAACTAAAGCTTCCATTCCTATTAACTTGTTTGTTCTAGCATCATATTGAGGTTGATAATATACAATAAACTCATCATCAATTATTGCATCTCTGATTTTGTTTTCTAATACAATTCTTTGCATTACTTCTAAAGTCATATCCTCAGTATATAATCTATAAGTATTTCTTCCTTCATCTTTTGCTTTATATAGTGCTGAATCAGCATTTTTAAGTAAGTCATCAACAGATAAACCATCATTTGGATATAAAGAGATACCAATACTTACTGTTAAATATATTTTTTGAGAATTATGATTTATAGGTTCATTTGTTGTAGCCATAACCTTTTTTACAACTTCTAATACATCTGTGTAATCTTTAATATCATCAATTAGAATAATAAACTCATCACCACCGTATCTACAAATAGTATCACTACTTCTCATAACTTTTTTGAATCTATTAGCAACTTCCACTAATACCTCATCACCAAACTTGTGCCCAAATGAGTCATTTATCTCTTTAAATCTATCAAGATCAATAAATAAAATAGCTGCATTTTTCTCTTCATCACTATCTTCAATCTTCTTTTCAAATGTCTGTTTGAAAAAAGATCGATTAGTTAGTTTAGTTAGTTCATCATGGCTTGCTTTGTAGTTTAGTTTATTTTTCGCAAATCTATCTTTTTGCCAAACTAAAACATAAAGTATTTGAATTATTACAACTAAAGCCATAATCATTAAAAATGTTTTTAAATTAAAATCCTCAAACTTCAACTTCTTTTTAATATAAAAGAAACTATTTGAAAACTCTTCTACATTAGAATAATAAACCAAATCATTTAATAAACTATGATTTTCAAAGAAACTATTTCTTACAAGTTTCTCATAACTATTTTTATCTATTAAATCTATTTTATATTGTGGGAACTTATCTTTTATATCTTTTAGTATTTTATGAATATCAATATCTATAATAAAAAAACCATTTACTCTTTTTAAAAGATTTTCATCCTCTATTAAACCACTATATGTTGGTTTTATAAATAGATATAAAAACTCTTTTTTTTCATTTTGTACTCTATCTCTAATTTGTACAGAGTTTTGTTTTGCTGCTATTAAAAAGCTATTGTTATATAATTTATCATTGTAAATATCAAAACCATAATATCTTGTATATTTAAATGAAGCAGGTTCAATATATATTATTGGTGCATACATCTCTTTTTGAGGTTCTTTTACAAACTTTTGTAAAGCTCTATCATAACTTTTTATTTCAAAGTTGAAAAAACCTGAGTCTTGCATCATCTCAGTAAAGGCTTCCCTTTCATCTTTTTTTACAACACTTGCAAAAGCAACACTATTCATATAATCATAGTTTGTTAATAAATCTTTTGAAAAAGTAGTAAATGATGAACTATTCATATGTACACTAGAGTGATAATAGCTAGAAAAAGAGGTAATTACACCTTTTGTAGTTGATATTTTATTTGAAAACTCTTTTTTGATAATATTTTCAATGTTGTAGTAAAAAGAGTCTTTTATTTCATCATGCTGATATTTAAACTGGAAAAAACCGATTATAACCAAGGTTAAAAGGTTTATAAAAAATACTATAATTTTAATTTTTAATGAAAATATCGGCTTATTCAAAATCTATTCCATGTCTAATTTTTTTGATTTTACTATTAAATCTCTAGGTAGTTTAATATTAGTAAGAGAGATTAATTTCTCATTTATAGTACTTTCCCAAGTTTTATTTACAGTAATATTAATATCAGAAAGAGCAAAACCTTCAAGTACCGCTTTTGCAGCATTTCCAGCCCAGATTCCTTGTTCTTGTGCTTTTATAGTAAGTCCTAACATAGAATAAGGCATCATCCAATTATATGTAGTTAAAACAAGTTTATTACTATTATTTTCTATATACTCTATTATTTTTTTATCATCCCAATTTTTAACTGCAGAGTTATGTCCTAAAATAATAAAATCATAATCTTGGCCTTTTTTATAAGCTTGCATCCATTCATTTGCAGTATTTACCAATGCACTTTCAAGTTTGATATTATGTCTAGATGATAGTTTTATAAAATGAGATAAATCTTTTTTATCTGTTAAGGTATCATCCCCAATAAATAAGGCTTTTTTACCAGTTGTTAGATTTTTTGCAAGGGAATATAATTCATTGATTGGAATAACCTCTATCATTCCAGTTACATTCTTATATGGAAAACCATACTCTTTTGCTGTCCAGTTAATTCCACAGAAAATAAAAGGTATTTCACTATCTTTAAAATAAGGTTCTATTACAAATTTTGAAGCATTATCATCAGAAGCAATCACAATATCTGGTTTTACTTTATAAATTAAATCTCTAACTTCTATAGCTTTTTTCTTAATATACTCTTCATTTTTGTTTCTTTTTGTATCCATATTAATTTGTACAATTTCACAAGTATTTTTCAATACATTTTTTAGTGATTTTTCAATTTTATCTGACCAAGAAAATCCTTGATGATAAGAATTTATATACAAACATTTCTGCTCTTCTTTTGCAAATAAAGATAATGAAAAGAAAAAAATAACCAAATAAAATCTGTATAACTTAGAATATAACATAGATTTAATCCATAATTTCAATTTAATAATAGTTATTTTATCAAAATATTTTAAAATATCAATATCTTAGAGAATAAATTATGATATTTGTCATAAAAAATAAAAATGCTGTTTTATAAACAATAGTTTTTAATTATTTTTAGACAATTTAATGTAAACTTTTGAAACCTAAAAAATATAAAAAATTAAAAGAAAAGTTTTTTCGTTTTGTTTCCTTTGGATTAAAACCATCTTATAGTATAATATTTACAGTTACTTAGTAAGGTCTAGATATGTCAATATTTGTGAAAATATTTTTAGCAGTATCAATATCTACTATTATCTCTATTAGTTTCTTTGTTAACTATATTATAAATATACAAAAGCAAGAGGCGATTGATAGACTCAATAATAAAATAGAGTATCATAAAAGCATCAATAAGAATGTTACATCACAACTACTATTTGATTTAAACAAAGAAATATTAACTACTAATTTAAACTCCTTATACCTTGATCAAGATATCAAAAAAATAGAACTAATAGATTATAGTAATGTCATAAACTTAAGCCTTGATACAAAAGATTATGAAGGTGAATTAACCATAAGCAACATCCTATTACAAATAGATGGGGAAGCTTTAGGTGAATTAAATATCTTTTATTCAAAAGAGTTTATACAAAAGAATATAGACAATTATAAAGAAAATATTATTGAACTATCTTTCTTTTTAGTTCTTTTACTTCTTGCAATTATCTTTTATTTTATTAAAAAGTCTATTGTTTCTATTCAAAAACTTACCTTCGCTACAAAACAAATTACATCAGGAAATCTAGATTTTCATATTGATGTTAAAACAAATGATGAAATAGGAATGTTATCAAATAAGTTCGATGAGATGAGAACTTCACTGAAAAATAGACTACATATAATTAATCAACAATTAAAGTTTCAACAATCATTAATTCAAAGTGTAAATATTCCTATTTATATTAAAGATATAAATGGAAAATATGTTGATTGCAATGATGCTTATGCGGCATTTTATGGGAAACATAGAGAAGAGATAATTGGTAAAGATATGACTTTTTTAATAAAAGGTGGATACTCAAATATCTATAGTAAAATGGATAAAGAACTATTTCAAACAGGTGGCAATACAACCTTTGAAACAAAACTTCCAAATCATAAAAATGAATTAAAAGATATTATTTTATATAAAAATATTTTTGACGATGAAAGTACAAACCTAAAATGGATGATTGGAACATATTTTGATATTACAGAAATAAATAAAGCCAAAGAGAAAATAGAAAAATTCAATGAAGAACTTCAAGTAAAAGTTTTTGAAAGAACAGAAGAGTTAGAAGAAGCAAATGAAGAGCTTCAAATCACAATTGACAATCTAAAACAAACACAAAACCAATTAATTGAATCAGAAAAACTTGCAAGTTTAGGTTCACTGGTTGCTGGTGTTGCTCATGAGATTAATACTCCTGTTGGTATTGGACTAACAGGCATTACTCACTTATTAGAAGAAACACGATCAATTATTAAACTTTACGAAAAAGATGAAATGAGCCAAGAAGACTTTGAACACTATTTAAAAGTCTCAGAAGAGATATCAAATCTAGTAAATACTAATCTTACAAGAACTGCTCAATTAGTAAAAAGTTTCAAACAAATATCTGTGGATCAAACAAGTGAAGAGATAAGAGAGTTTAATCTAAAAGAGTATATTGAAGAAATACTATTTAGCCTAAGTAACATCACTAAAAAAACAAAAATCAAAATTAATGTAGTTGGTGAATCTAATATCAAAATCAACTCTTATCCAGGTGCCTTATCACAAATTATTACAAATTTAATAATTAACTCTTTAAGACATGCCTATAACAAAGATGAAGAAGGTGAGATAAATATTAACTTTAAACAAGTAGATGGATATATCCATTTAGAATATACAGATGATGGAAGAGGAATAAAAAAAGACTACTTAAATAAAATCTTTGATCCATTTTTTACTACCAATAGAAAAGCAGGAAATACGGGGCTTGGTCTAAATATAATCTACAATATTGTTACAAAAACTCTAAATGGTTCGGTAACTTGTGAAAGTAAAGAAACTGAAGGTGTAAAATTTGTAATAGAGTTTAAACAAAATATCTAATCATTTCATTAACTTTTCGTAAAGGATTTTTTCATATAATTTCATTTTAATTTTAAAGGATTTAAATGTTTAAAAATGCTTACTCTAGATTTAGATTAATTTCTATTTTAGAAGGTTTATCATACTTAATTTTAGTATTTATTGCTATGCCAATTAAGTATATTGGAGAAAACCCTTACCCAGTTAAAGTTGTAGGTATGGGGCATGGCGTACTATTTATTTTATTCTGTATTTTTTTATTTGAAGCACTAAAAAAATGTAATTGGGATAAAGGAGTTAGTTTTCAATACTTTGTATACTCATTAATTCCATTTGGTTTTTTAATTATTGAGAAGTCTTTAAAAAAACAACCACAAGATAACTAATGTTTACAGCACAAGGCTTTTTAGGGACAAAGGCTCTTTTTTTCATGGATATAGTGACAATTTATTTTGCACTACTTCCATTTTTATTAGTGTATAGTATCTCTTATGCTGTAAAAAAAGAGTATAAAAAACACTTCATTTCACAATCACTTATTTTAGCATTAACACTTATTTTAGTACTAGTTTTTGAAATTGGAGTAAGGTTAACTGGAGGTTTTATAGAGTATGCAAAAGAGTCAACTGTATCATATGACTTTTTACTTTACTTTTTAATTGTTCATATAATCATTGCAATTTTTGCAGTTGCTGGATGGTTATATCTATTTATTAGCTCTTTTAAAGAGTATAAAAAAAACGGTTATACAAACTTTTCAAATACAAAACATAAAAAAATAGCAAAAGCAATATTTGCTGCACTTACTATTACATCTATTATGGGTGTATCTATTTATGTTTTCCTATTTGTTTTATAGAAGTTCATTAAAACGAACTTCTATTTTATTACTTTACTGTAAAAGATGAAGTAACCTGTTTTCTTGGTGCATTATAAGTAAAATACTTATCACCTTGTTTATAATGCTTTCTACAATAAGTATTAGCATTTATATTCATACACTTTTCATTGTTTTTTACAAACCAATCACCAGAAATAGCATTTCCACCAATTTCACCTGCAAACTTTCCATTTGATTTGAAATCAATTTCAAAACTTCTGTTACCTTTAAATGATACACCTTTAACTGTATGATCATTAAATAAAGCTAAGATTTCTGAATCATTCATAAACTTAACTTTTGCCATATCTGGCTCATTTTTTGCACAACCTGTAAAAGCCAATGCAAGTACTAAACTAAGACTTCCTAAAACAAGTTTTTTCATTTATATCTCCTTTATTAAACTAATAAAGTATAGTATTTGAAGACTTAATATTTAATAATTAAAAATTAGATTTATTTATTATCTTGTCATTTTCTTTACAAAAACAACTACAAATAAAGCTAATATAAATCCCCCTAGCAAGGCTTCAAAACCTGCAAAAAACTTTGAAATACCAATAGGAATAATATCTCCATACCCCAAAGTTGTAAAAGTAACCACACTAAAATATAAACAATCTAATAAATTCTCAAAGTTTATAATAAATGAATTTGAATAGGAAAATATTACAGTTCTTCCACCATAATCAACTCCTGTAAAAAAGAATATAAATGCAAATATTAAAATCACCAAAATGCTTATAGTTACAATTCTAAGAGGTCGTTCACCATAACCACAAGAGAATTCTACTATTTTAGATATCAATCTTTTAAATGAATACATAGGCATTTGTTTACGTCTCATTTTCATCTCTTTTTGAAAGAAGTTCCCAGCAGTTTCAAATAAACCATCTGATTCACAAGTACGTCTAAGGTTTCTATATATCTCCTCTGCTTGTTGGTAATAATCTATTTTCTCTTCAGTATTTTTGCTTTGATTTGCTTTTCTTTCTTGTAAAATCTCTTCATCCCAAATCACATTTTCAAGTCTTGCATGTTCAAAATTAGTTCCTAAAAGATTACAGTTTTTTAAATTTGCAAAGTGTAGATTTGCATTTGTGAAGTTTGCTTTCATTAAAGATGAACCAGAAAAGTCCACTTTAAAACAGTGGGAGTTTGAGAAGTTTGCTTTATAAAAGTCACAATTATTTAGTTTAAAACCTTCATGATGACCTTTATTTACTAGATTAATGTTTTCTAGATTTGCCAGTGATAATTTAAAGTTTTTGATAGGAACAAAAGTTTTTGCTCTTTGTTCCAATAACTCTTTTACATTAGGTTTATCTTTATTTAAACCTTCAATCCATTGCTTTTCATCTGAGTTTATCATATAAACTCCTACAATATTTCTTATTATTATAACAAAAAAAGGGATGAAGGAAAACCTTCACCCCTTTTATAAAAATCTATTTAAACTCAAAAATTAGAATTTAAAGATTCCTGTTTCGTTTAAAATTACAACGATTAATGCAATTGGAATCACATATCTTACCATGAAGAACCAAATTGAAGTTAATGACTCACCCATTAATGGAACTAACTCACCTTCAATTTGCTTTTTATCTACAAAGTGACCGATAAATAATACCGCTAAAATACCACCAACTGGTACTAAGATTGTAGAACAAACAAAGTCTAACCAATCAAATAATCCTTTGTCCCCTACTTTTAACATTTCAGAGTAATCACCAATATTTGATAATAACGCCGCAACACCAAGTACGTAGAAGAAAATAGAACAAATCATAGCAGCTTTAACTCTTGAATAGTTAAATCTATTTACAAAGTAAGATACCATTGGCTCTAACATTGAAATAGCTGAAGTGATACCAGCAAATGCAATAGCAACAAAGAATAATAATGCTAAAACAGAACCGATAGATCCAAATTCATAGAATACTGAAGGTAATGAGATAAATACTAATCCAGCACCTTTTGTTGACTCTGCACCTTTATCAAATAATAAAGTAAAGATAATTAAACCAGCAACGATTGCAACCATTGTATCAATGATTGAAATTAAAATTGATGATTTTACAATATTTGCTTCTTTTGGTAATGAAGCTGCATATGTAATAATAATACCCATACCTAAAGATAAAGTATAGAATGCTTGTCCAATAGCTACGATTACTGCTTCTGAGCTTAACTTAGAGAAGTCTGCATCAAACATAAAGTGAACAGCTTTTCCAAAACTTCCATCAATTGTAGTTGAATAAATAAATAGAATTGATAAAATTAAAGCTAATAGAGGCATTAAAATCTTATTGATTTTTTCAATACCATCTTTAATACCTCTTAAAATAATAGCAGTGACTAATACAAACACAATAGTGTGGTACGTTAATTGTGTCTGAACATCAGTTGTTAATAAAGTCATAAAGATGTCTTTAGACTGCTCTACAGTAGAAGGTAGACCTTGAAACGAAAGCGCGATATAGTGGAAAATCCATCCAATTACTACAGAGTAGTAAGAAAGAATAATTAATGGCACAATTACTATAAATCCTGCATATTTCCACAGATTCTTTTTCTTAACCGCTAAGCTTTCAAACATAGTAACAGCGTCACTTCTTCCTAACTTACCAATTAGTAATTCTGCAATTAATACAAATACCCCAACAAATAATGCTGTAACTAAGTAAACTAATACAAAAGCTCCACCACCATATTCTCCTGTAACATAAGGAAACTTCCATACGTTACCTAGACCAACAGCTGAACCAACAGCCGCTAGAATAAATCCAAATCTAGTAAACCTTGACGAACTCATGTTCCTCCTTAAAATTTAAAAGTTATCATTTTAACCAAACTTAAGTTAAATTAATATGTAACTATTTTGTAATTTATTATAAATTAATTGGAACTTAAGTTTATTGGGTAAATTAATAACAAATATCATAATTAGATTATGACAACTCATGTCATATTCAAAAATATAACTCTGATTGTAACTTTAATACTGAGATTTATTATCATTTTAACATTATAATATAACCTATTTTTATAAGGGAGATAAGATAAATGAATAATATTTCTATAAGAGTAAAACTTATAGTATCGTTTGTTGTTATTGCTGTACTTATTACAGCTTTAGCTTTTTACAGTATATTTGGAGTAAATAAATCTTCAAATGGGTTTTCTAATTATAGAGAAATGGCAAAAGATACAGTTTTAGCTAGTAGAGTCCAAGCTAATATGCTTATGGTTAGAATGAATGTTAAAGATTATCTTAACACTACATCAAAAAAAGATATAGAAGAGTTTGAACACTATTATAAACAAACTGACAAATATATAAATATTGCACTAAAAGAGATTCAAAAACCTACTCGTGCACCACTTGTAAAAAAACTATCAACAAATTTAGAAGAGTATAGAACTAATTTCTATAAAGTTGTTGAGTTTATGGAAACAAGAAACAATATAGTTTTTAATAACCTTGATGTAAATGGAAAAAAAATAGAACAGCTTTTAACAACTGTTATGAGTAGTGCAAATCAAGATGGTGATAAAATTGCAGCCCTTGAAACTGCAAAAGGAATAAGAACCCTACTTCTTGCAAGACTTTACACTACAAAATTTTTAATCTCAAATAGTAATGAAGATCACCAAAGAATAAATAAAGAGTTTTCAATATTAAAACAAAATCTACATGCAATAGAAAATACTATTGAAAATAGAGTTAGAATCAGACAATTAAATGAAGCAGTTAATCTTATAACTATTTATGAAAATGGTTTAAATAAAATTATTGATGTGATTTTCCAAAGAAATGAACTAATAAATAAACTAAATACAATTGGTCCAAATATTGCTTCAATTGCTGAAAAAATAAAACTATCAATTAAAAAAGACCAAGATACTATTGGTCCTAATGTAGCTCAAACAAATAGCAATTTAGAATTAGCAATAGAAATTATTTCATTTATTGTTATTGCAATTATTTTAATTTTAGGTTTTACAATACCAAAAGATATAAATAGACAAATAGAAAACTTCCAAGAAGGGCTTTTATCATTCTTCAAATATTTAAATAGAGAAATAAAAGATGTAAAACTTTTAGAAAATGACTCTAAAAACGAGTTTGGAATAATGTCCCAAGTTGTAAATGAAAATATAAAAATAGCAAAAAAGGGTATTGAAGAAGACAGAGCTATTATAAATGAAACAGTTCAAGTTTTAAGTGAATTTGAAAAAGGTGATTTATACCAAAGAATTCATACGGAAGTTTCAAATCCAGCATTAAATGAACTAAAAACAGTTTTAAATAAAATGGGTGATAACTTAGAGCATAATATTGATAATATCTTAGATGTATTAGAGCAGTTCTCTAAATACAACTATTTAAATAAAGTTGATACAACAGGAATAAAGAATCATTTAGAAAAATTAGCTAGTGGTGTTAATTCATTGGGTGATTCTATTACTCAAATGCTTGTTGAAAATAAATCAAATGGACTTACATTAAATGATAGTTCAAATATTCTACTTGAAAATGTAGATATTTTAAATACTAGTTCAAACCAAGCAGCAGTATCTTTAGAGCAAACTGCAGCAGCCTTAGAGCAAATTACTAGCAATATTACGCTATCAACAAACAAGATTACTAAAATGAGTCTGCTTGCAAATGATGTAACACATTCAGCAGACTCTGGTGAAAACCTTGCAAGTAAAACAACAACAGCTATGGATGATATAAATGAAAAGGTATCTTCAATCAATGATGCCATTTCTGTGATTGATCAAATTGCTTTTCAAACAAACATACTTTCATTAAACGCAGCAGTAGAAGCAGCAACAGCAGGTGAAGCTGGAAAAGGTTTTGCAGTAGTTGCCCAAGAAGTTAGAAATCTTGCTTCAAGATCAGCAGAAGCAGCAAAAGAGATTAAAAACTTAGTAGAAGATGCAACACTAAAAGCAAATGAAGGTAAAACTATTGCTGATGATATGATAGAAGGATATAGCACTCTAAAAACTAATATCAATGAAACAATTGAATTAATCTCAGATGTAACAACAGCTGCAAAAGAGCAACAAGAAGGAATCATACAAATTAATGATGCTATTAATTCATTAGACCAACAAACTCAAAAAAATGCAACTATTGCTAATCAAACTCAAGAAGTAGCATACAATACTTCAACTATAGCAAATCAGGTAGTTGAAAATGCAAATAAAAAAGAGTTTAAAGGAAAAGAACAAGTTAAATCAAAAACACAAGTACAAAAAACTGAAACTACTAAAAGTGAACCTATTAAAGAGATTCAAAAAGAACAACAAGTTGAAAACATAGATTCATCAAGTGATGATGAATGGGAATCATTCTAAAACAACAAACATATATATGAATTTATTTTCATATATATGAAAATCTTCTAATTTTCTATAGTATTACTCTATATCTTATACTCAGTAAATCTTATTATTACTTTCTTTATTATATTATTTAAGTCACAATTATTTTAAGGGGAATTATGAGTTCAATAGATATAAATAAGATAAAAAAAGTATCCCTAAAATTAAACATACTATTTATTTCCTCTTCAAAAGACGAGAATTCTACAGAAATCCAATATTTAAATAATTTTTTTAATAATATTATTTTATTCTCAGACACTATTGAAGCACTTCAATACTTCAAAAACAATGAGGTAGATATAATCCTAACAGATATAGAAAATACTTCTTTATGTTCTTTTGAAATGATTGAAGAAATGAAAACGCTAAATAAAAAATTAATTTCAATAATTTATACAGATAATGATAAACCCGAATACTTAATAAGATCTATTAACTTAGGTGTAGATGGTTATTTATTATCCCCTATGAATCAAACAGATTTTTTAAATATTTTATTAAAATCATTAAAAAAACTGAAATTAAAAAACAAAAATAAGAAAATAAAAAAGAACCTAAAACTTCTAAAACAATATCATGAAGTAGTAGATAAAAACTCTATTGTTTCTAAAATAGATAATGAAGGAATTATTACTTATGTAAACAATAATTTCTGTTTAATATCTGAATACACAAACGATGAACTAATAGGTCAACACTACAGTATAGTAAATCATCCTAATCAATCAAAAAAAGTTCATGAAAATCTTTGGAAAACAATTAAAGATGAAAAGAAAGAGTGGTCAGGAGTAATAAAAAACAGAACAAAGTCTGGTAAGCCATACTATGTAAAAACAACAATGAAACCTATTTTATCTTCAAAGGGAGAAGTAGTAGAGTATATTAATGTAAAAAGTAATATTACTACTATTCAAAGTGACAAAAAAAATCTAATGAGTGAAATAGAAGACAATAATATCTCTTTACTTCTTTTAGTACAAATTGAAGAGTTTGATATGATTGATAAATTCTACAATATTGATATTGTAAACAAAATTGAATCAGTATTTGCAGAGAGACTACTAGATTACCTTCCAAGTGAATATATATTCGAAAATATTTATAATATTGGAAATGGGCAATTTGCACTTTTAACTGACTTTTTTACTTTTTCAAAATCAGAATTAAACCTAAACAACTATATAAATAACTTCATCCAAGAAGTGAAAGAATCTATATTAGTAATTGATGATATTGAATATGATTTAAATATTATCGTTAGTTACTCATTTGGTAAGATGCATTTGTTTGAAGATGCTAAATGTGGTTTAGATGAAGCAATTCAGAAAAAAGAGATGATCAATTTTGCAAATGACTACTCTATCAAAGAGCACATTGAAGCAAAGAAAAATATCGAAGTTATGAAAATGGTAAAAATAGCTTTAGATAACTATAAAATTGTATCTTATTTCCAACCAATTATTAACAATAAAACAAAAGAGACTGAAAAATATGAGTCATTAGTAAGACTAGTAGATGAAAAAGGTGTAGTATTATCACCATCTCAGTTTTTAGATATTTCTAAAAAAGGAAGCTACTACAACAAAATCACTCATAGAGTACTTGAAAACTCTTTTAAAATATTGGAACAGATAAATACAAAACTATCTATAAATTTATCTTCTGTAGATATTGAAAAAGAAGAGACTAGAAGAATTTTATATGAGCTACTTGAGTCTCACAAAGATGATGCTCATAGAATCGTTTTTGAGCTATTAGAAGACGAAGAAGTAAAAAACTTCAATGTTATTAGAAGATTCATCAAAAAAGTAAAAAAGATGGGTGTAAAGATCGCTATTGATGATTTTGGTACAGGATACTCTAACTTTGAAAGACTTCTAAAGTTTGAACCAGATATTTTGAAAATAGATGGTAGTTTAGTTAGAAATATTGTAAATGATGATTTTAGTAAAAATATCATTGAAACAATAGTTATGTTTGCTAAAAAACAAAATATTGAAACTGTAGCTGAATATGTAGAAAATGAAGAGATATTTAATATCCTAAATGATTTAGGTGTAGATTACTCGCAAGGTTACTATTTTGGTAAACCTGAGAATATCAACCTATTAAATATCTAAAGTTAATATTTATCTATAAATACTATAATTTAATAAAAAAGGTGGACTAAATGAGTTTTGAAGAACAAGGTTACTTTGATAAAGTTTACCATAGAAATGGAAAGCTATACAAAAAAGTAAGTAAAGAGAGTATAAACGAAATGATTGAAGCTGTTAACAGCGAATCATTTTCAAGCAAAGATTTACTAATCGTAGATATTACTGATGAGAAAATCAGAAACTACAAAAAAATGCTAATCAAATTAGAAGCTAAAGATATTGAAGAGTTATCAATCAAACTTGATAAACTAAAATACAAAGTATATCTTAGACTAAAAATCAAAGATTAAAACACAAGGTCAAATCCTCAAATGTGAATTTTAGCTTTTATATAAAAGTGAGAATTCATGACCTATGACCAATTGATAAACCTCTTTTAAACTACCTACTATCACAAAGACTAACTTCTTTGCCCTAAAGATACATATTCATTTTCTTGTTGTTTTGATTCATAGCTTTGAAAAAAGTTTAGAAGTTTAGATACAGTTTGAAGTGCTTCTGATGCATCAGTACCCCATTTATTTACATTTTCTACAATAGTATTATAATTGTCTTGAAAATAGTTAGTTATATTTGAAATAGAAGAAAATACAACATTTGGATCTTTATGTATAGATGCTAGATGAAGAGGTTTTAAATCATCATTACTTACCATTCCTGGACTAAAACTACTTATCATTGAAAATAGTGTTGTTGAGAACTCTCTTTGTGTCATTTCACCTAAATAGTTTTTAAACTCTTCCTTTAGGTTTTCATCTTTTTCAAATATTGAATCTTTAAACCATCCATTAATAGCTAAAGCATCATATCTTTCTTTACTTAAACTATTTTCCGTTTCATATTCTTCTTTTGGGATATTTGATGATTCTTTAGTTTCATTAACTTCTTGAGATTTTGAAGAAACTTGAGCTTTTTGAATTATTTGATTAAATGTATTGTTAGAATTTACATTCACTACTTAGCCTTTCCTAATGATAAATATTGATTTTCTTGTTGTTTTGATTCATAATTATTAAAGAAATCTAGAAGGTTAACTAATGTATTTACAGCATTAGTTGTATCACCACCCCATTTAGCAGTATTTGAAATAACTTCATTATAATTATCTGTAAAATATTTTTTTATACTTGATAGTGAAGACAACTCAATATTTGGATCTTTTTTAGAAGGAGCTTCATGAAGAGGTAAATTGTTAATATTATTTCCAAATCCTGGTGCAAAATCTTTTGCCATAGAAGTTAACAAAGAAAGATATTCATCTTCAGGCATATTATCAACATAATCTCTAAATGCAGCATTTAATTTTTCGTCTTTTACTAAAGGAGAGTTATCTAACCAGCCATTGGCTGTTAAAAAATTATACCTTCCAGCAGGCTCTTTTTTATTTTCATACTCCTCCTTTGGCACATTTGAAGTTTCATTTATTTCATTTGTTTCTTTTGTTTGTACAGAAGTTTTCACTTTTTGAGCTATTTCATTAAATACATTATTATTAACTATCATTTTATTTCCTAGATATTTATCAAAATATTATAACATATTTAATTATAGATATTATTTCTTATAAATTAATTATTTATCATTATTTTGAATAAAAACATACTATTAAATTCATCTAAATTAATATTAGTTATTTTTAAAGTAAAGCATTTAACATATGTAATATAATGAATAAAGTCTAAGAATATAAAAAGTTATTAGTTTCAATTTATTTTGAATAAAGATGAGAAATATTTTTTAGTTTTTAAATAAAAAATAATTATTTGAATTTAAAATTCAAACAATCATTTTTTAATTAGGTTTTGTATTAAGTCAAATAAAATAACTAAAATACAAAAGCAATATCAGAGATTGCTAAGTTATACATTTGAACTCTTACACCTGAACTATCTAAAATAGAGTAAGTAATAGTAAGCTCATTTGGGTTTTGAATTTCTGGATTTAATTCTACGAATTGCTTATATTTTTCATAGTCAATAACACTATAAACAAACATAGCTTTCTCTTTGAATTTTTCATTATTGATATATTTTTCATAAACTTCTTTGTAAGCAACTTCATCATACTTATCATAAAAATTCTTTTTATACATATCTTCACAGTATTGTTCTTTTTCAAATTTGTCTGTTCCATATGTGTGATAGTCTTCTGCAATAATTGCTTCTAAATCTGGGTGAATTTCAAATAGATTATATTTAATGTATCCATCTTCATTTGAAATCTCATGAGTAGTCTTAATCATAATTTACCTTACAAAAATTTTTCGTAATTCTAACATAGTAAAATTTAGATTACATTTTATGTAAAAGTATGTAAAGTTTTTAGTATAATTTTGATTATACAATATGTATTAATTATACTAACAAAAAGAGGGGGATTTTAAAAACTATATTTTAACTCATTTTTTCAAAAAATTATTTTTTTCATAGAAGCCTATATATAGCTCATATAGACTATTTTCATACACTTTATTATACTCTTTAGATATCTTAAGTAGACCCATTTTGTTATACTTTTAAGTTTTAGTTTCAAGTAATTTTTACACTACTTTTAGAAAGATTTATATTTTATATAATTTTGCAGTTTTATAATAGAAATGAAAGATATAAGAGTAAGTAAGATTTCCTAAATAGCCCTACTCTATTTAGAAAATCTCTAATAAAATTTTAGATTACGTGGTAGATTTGACCTACAGAAATTCCTCCATCATTTAAAGGAATATCTTTAGAGTAGTAGTAAGTTTTGTTTTCTTTTTGTAGTTTTTTGCATACAAGCTCTAGTAGTGTTTTGTTTTGGAATACTCCTCCACTCATCACTATTTCTAGATCATTATGTCTTTTTGAGATATGTATTATAAGATCTGATAGAGTATTTATAAACTTAGAACATATTAGTTTTGGTTCATTATCTTGCAGCATTTCTTTTATCATATTATCCATATTTATTACTCCATCTTCTATAGAATAAGAGTATATATCAGTTATAGAAATATCATAGTTTTGCTCAATTGCCAAACCAGTTTCTCCCTCATAACTTTGAATATGAGCAAGATTAGCAATACTAGCAACTGCATCAAATAATCTTCCCATTGAGCTAGTAAGAGGAGCATTTAAAGCTCTTTGCCACATAGTAAACATAAGTTTTATTTCACTTTGAGAAAATACTTTTGTTACATTATTATTTAGAGTTAATACTTCATCTAATGTATATATATCAAACAGCATTGATAAAGCTATTCTTTTGGGTTCTTTTACAGCTTTCTCTCCGCCAAGAAGTTTGAACTGTTTTAGATGATAAGCTCTTTCATACTCTTTGTTATCACATACAAATACTTCTCCACCCCAGATACTTCCATCATCACCATAACCTGTTCCATCAAAGGCAAAACCTAATACCTTTTTCTTAAGATTATACTCTGCCATAGAAGATAAAATATGAGCATAATGATGTTGAATTTGAACTACTTCAACACCTTGCATTTTTGCCCATTTTACACTCTCATAATTTGGGTGCTTATCACAAACTATAACATCAGCTTCAAAGTCATAAAACCTTTTAAATGTATCAATAGTTCTAGTGAAGTATTCCACAGCTTCTATAGAGTTTAAATCTCCAATATGAGGAGATAAAATTAAATTATTTTCAAAAGCTAAGGCAATAGTAGATTTTTGATTTGCTCCAAGAGCTAATACTCTTTTCTCAACCTTGTTTTTTAGTCTTAAAGGTGTTGGAGCATAACCTCTAGCATTTCTTAATTTACTAATATCATCGTTCACAACTTGTATAACAGAATCATCACAAGCATTTACAATATCTCTATTAAAATCAAGAACAAAATCCACAACATTTCCAAGCTTTTCTAATATCTCATCTTTGAATCTAATGATTGGTTCATCTTTTAAATTTGCACTAGTTGCAACTAATGGATTGTTTAAATATCTAAAAAGCAAGTGATGTAAAGGTGTATAAGCTATAAAGCACCCAAGCCTATCTATATCAGGAGCTACACCTTCACAAATATCTGAAGTTTCTGCTTTTTTTACAAGCACAATTGGTTTTTCTTTTGAGTCTAAAAATTCTTTTTCTTTTGAACTTATACTTGTATAAGAATTAATGCTCTTTATATTTTCAAACATGACTGCAAATGGTTTCTTTGGTCTGTTTTTTCTAAACCTTAACTCTTCTACAGTTTTTGTACTTGTTGCATCACACACTAGATGAAAACCACCTAATCCTTTGATTGCAACTATATTACCTTCATTTATCAAAGTGGCTATAGTTTTTATAGCTTCTAAATCTTCACTTACTGCAACGTTGTTTTTATTATACAAAGTTACTTTTGGACCACAAACTTCACAAGAAACTGGTTGTGCGTGGTATCTTCTATTACTAGGATCTTCGTACTCTTTTTTACATTTAGGACAAAGTTCAAATTCACTCATAGAAGTATTACATCTATCGTAAGGTACTGTTTTTATTATTGAATATCTTGGACCACAGTTGGTACAATTTGTTAAAGCATAATTATGTCTAAAATTGTTTTTATCATTTATATCATCGATGCAATCTTGACATATTGCCATGTCTGGTGAGATAATTGTAGATTTGCTATTTGTAGTTTGGCTTTGAATAATTTCAAAGCTTTTATACTCTTTTGAGTTTGTTATTTTTTCAATATTTATTGAGTCTATTTTTGCAAGAACTGGTGGGTTTTCTTTTAGTTCTTTTATGAACTTTTCACAAGAATTTTCTGATGAATAAAGAAGAATATTTACTCCTTTATCATCATTGTTAACCCACCCTTTTATATCATATTTTGAAGCTAGATTATACACATAAGGTCGAAAGCCAACACCTTGTACAATTCCTTTTACTTCAACTTTGAAACTAACCATAAAACCTCTTCTATTTTTGTATCACAAACTCCCTGTTGTAATATAACTTGAAGTTCTTAGTAATACTTTTTTCAACTAATTTAGTAAATATATCATATGTAAACATATCACCACATAAACTAACCCCATCTACTTCGTGTGCAGAGTGGATATCATCTACTTCACTAGCTATAAAATGAGCAAGACTTTCTATATAACCAAGAGAGATAGTCTCTTCCTCAACACCAGCAAGTTTAAAACTCATAGCAGATTTTATAAGTCTTACAAAATCAAACTCTCTTTCATACATCTTTTCATGAAGTGAAAGTTTATAGTCAATTCTAGGCCCTTTTTCTAGTAGACATTCTCCTGCATTTGTAAGAATATCTTTTTTGAAACCTAAAACAATCTTTGCTATTTTCCAATACGAATAGAAAGATTTTATATTTATATTAGAAATATCACTATTTATAGCTTCTTCATATACATCAGTAAACTTATCTTTGTAGTTTTGAACTAATCTCTTCCCTACTTCGTCTTTTTGTAACTGTTCAAAAAGCTCTTCAATACTTCTTGGAAAATAAAATGGTTTTACAATATCAACAAAACCATCAAACTTATCACTATAAAAAGATAAGCCATCATCATGTTTTGTACTCATATAAAAATTAACAATTGATTTATCAAAAATATTGTTTTCTGCTAAAACTGTCATAAATTGAGATTTATTTTTTTCTTCAAATTTATTGTAAATTAGATCTAAGTTTTTAGGATATGAGTTTGATTCAATAAATATTTTTTTATCTTCAAAACATTTTACCTTTGGAATATCCAAAAACTTTTCTCTTTGTTCTTCTTCTTTCACATCTAAAAAATAATCAAATTGTGTGTCATTGCCTTGAACATCTAAAAAATCAATATTATAATTTTGAAGCTCTTTTGATAATAAAAATAATATTAAGTCATTTGCATATCTAATATCAATATGAGTTTTAGAAACATTATTTTTTACTTTATATATCTCATTTACTTTAAACTCAACTTTTGGTTTTTCTATTGAAGCTAGTGCAACAACATCTGTTTTATTTTCAACTACCAATGAAGATAATTTCATCAAATTAGTTGCAAGAAGTTCATCTGATTCATCTAAGTTTTTTAGTTTAGAAAATACAAATTCACCACTTAAAGTTTTGATTTTGATTTTCTTATCTTCACTTATTAACTTAGCAATTTTTTCAAATAAAGCTTTTGAAGATTTTTCTTCAACTCCATCAAAAACAAAAACAGCATCTTTTACAAAGCCATCACTTACTTCACAAGTTTTAAATGCATTATAGTAATCTTCACTATTTTCATCTTCTACTTCTTTTAAAGTAACTGGACTAAAAGATACAAGTTTATCTTGAGTTAAATCCATAGTTTCATTTGATGGCATTCTTTTAACAACATCAACATTTAGTTCATAATAGTATAAAGACATTGGAAGATTTGATGATAATGCGTTTGAAAAAGCTTCTACTATATACTCTTGTGCTTCTAAAAACAAATAAACATAATCTAAGTCTTGAAGTATTTTATAATCACAGTCAAAATCTTTGACTGTGTTGTGTAAGAATTTTGCTAGTGTTTTATCACTTGATAGGTATTTAAATTTAAATTGTAGGACCATTGATAATATCCCTTTTGAACGAAATTTGTGATATATGCTCTATAGTAGTATCTGGATTTTTGATTTTCATTTCAACATTTATAGTATCTAAATGTTTAATTACAACATTTTCCATAACTTTAACAGCATTGATTATCTCATCACTTAGCTCAAAAGTAGTATCATCAGCAACTCTTTTAGGAATTACACCTAAAACATTTGTTGTTGGTAAATCTTTATTCATATCAATCATATTTAGTGTTTGAAGCATCTCAATTTCATGGGCACTTCCTTGCCAGTTGATATATGATGGCGCTTTTTTATAATCAAAGAAATAAACATCTCCAGCTTTTGAGTTATCAGCATCAATACAATCAACTACAATAACCTCATCATATTTAACAATCTCAGGTATTAACCTTTGAGCTAATGTTCCACCATCAACAATACTTACACTATTATCTTCTGATACAAACTCATACTTTTCATCTAAATAATGAATAAAGTGAGCCCCTATTCCTTCATCTTGGAATAGGATATTTCCTATTCCTAGTATTAATATATTCATTTTTTCTCTTCTTCTTTCTCATCTTCCCATTTATATCCAGATACAATAGAGTCCATAGCTCCACTTTTTCCAAATACTGAATTGAATGTTGCAAGATAAATATGAATTGGTAAAAATATTATAAAGAACCACATAGCAATATGGTGTAACTCTCTAACCCAAGCAAGTCCACCTAACATAACCTCTAATGGTCTTAAAATATCAAATAAAACTCCACCTAAACCTTCGTGATAAACGTGCATATGTAAAATAAGCCCAGTTACACAAATCACAATAATCGCTACATAAACCATAATATAAGCAATAAATTGCAGTGGATTATAAACACCTCTTAAATGAGGGTGTTTACCAACTAACATATAGTATTTAATCTGTTTTATCCACATCTTAGGATTAATAAAATCCTTAAAAGATGCTCTTTCAATCTTACTTTGTTTATCAAAAATAAATAGATAAAACTTTCCAAGTGTTACGGCAATTAAAACAAAACCAAAGATAATATGCCATGATCTCATTAAAGCATATAAATAGTTGTTTGGTTCACCTTGATTTAATGCAGAATCAATAAATGGAATTGCGATATAAAAACCTGTAAAAGTTAAGGCAATAATCGCAACTACTCTAATCCAGTGAGTTATTCTTAACCAAGATGAGAACTCATAATGTTTTTTTATCATGATTTACTCCTTAGCAAGATAATCCATAAATAGGATCTACTTTGTAAACTCCTAGGTCATTACCTTTTTTATCCATTACGTGAACTGCACAAGCAATACAAGGGTCAAAACTGTGAATAATTCTAATAATTTCTAATGGTTGAGAAACATCTTGAACTTTTAATCCAACTAAGTTAGCTTCATAAGGTCCAATTTGACCAAGTGAATCTACTGGACCTGCATTCCAAGTAGAAGGAACAACTGCCTGATAGTTTTCAACTACACCATTTTTGATTCTAATCCAGTGAGATAACATACCTCTTGGAACATCACCAATAAATCTTCCTTTATACTCTAAGTTCTTATCAATTTTGTAAGAAGTATAAGTATCTTGATCAACTTTTAAATTCTCAATTAAAGTATTAAATGCTTCTAATCCATGTTTAGCAATTGCTCTTGCTTGAATCATTCTAGCAGCTGTTCTACCAAGTGCAGTAAATAATGCAGCTTTAGGAAGACCAGTTTGAGCTAAGAACTCATTTACAAGTGGAACAATTCTCTCATTTCCTTTTGCATAAGAGATTAATACAGCAGATAAAGGACCTACTTCCATTGGTTTACTATCATATCTTGGTGATTTAATCCAAGTATACTTTCCAGTCTCATCAATAACTTTAGAGTGTACGTTTTCACCATTTGCACCAACAGTATCCATATCTCTAAATCCAGTATATTCTGGGTTTGTTTTACCATCATATGGATGAAGTGGTTCATTATCAGCATACCATGAGTGAGTTGCTTCTTCTGTAATTAAATCTTCATTGATTTCAAAGATTTGAGATAAATCTCCATCATAAATAATTCCAGAATCAAATAAGAACTCTGTTCTATTTAATTGCATTTCTTGGTGTGCCATAAAGTTCATAACACCAGCAGGCTCAGTTACAGATGGCTCATCTTTATATACTTGTCCTGCCATAATAACATCAGCTTGATATGCATTTTCAATAAAATCAACACCTACTTTAAACAGTGTCATATACTCACCCATTCTAGAAGGGTCTAATAAATCCATAACACAAGTAACACCACCAACAGTTAAACTTTGTGGGTGTGGCTGTTTACCACCAAACATTGCCATCAACTTAGCTAAATCTCTTTGAACTTCTAAAGCTTTTAAGTAGTGAGATAAAACGATTAAGTTTTGTTCAGGAGTAAATCTAAATGTTTTGTGTCCCCAATAAGCATTTGCAAATGGTCCTAATTGTCCTTTATCTACAAACTCCTTAACTCTTTTTTTAACTTTGATTAAGTCATTTTCACCAGTTGCAATAGGAGAATCAGCGTATTTAAATGCTTCCTTAGCAGCTTTTGCTGGATCAGCATCAAGTGCTGCAACTACATCAACCCAGTCAAGCCCATGTAAGTGATAGAAATGAACTACGTGGTCATGCATAAATAAAGCCATGTTCATTAATGATCTAGTTAACTTAGCATTTAATGGTGGAACAATTCCAAGTGCATCTTCAACAGCTTCAATACCTGCTCTATAGTGAGAGAATGTACAAACACCACAAATTCTTTGCATTAAAAAACCTGCATCTCTTGGATCTCTATTTTTTACAATAGTCTCTAACCCTCTCCAAAGTGTAGAAGAAGAGTAGGCTTTTTGAATTACATTGTTATCATCTACTTCAACCTCAATTCTTAAGTGTCCTTCAATCCTTGTAATTGGGTCTACGATTACTCTTTTATTTGCCATTATTCTTACTCCTCGCCATCTTGTGGATTTTTAATTTTTGAAATGGCAGCATGTGCAGCAATACCAATTCCCGTTACTGTTAATAATCCAACACCTATTTTATCAGCAGTTGCATCTGCACCTAATCCATCAAATACCGTATCATATAATCTATTTGCTACAGGCTCTTCAAATGGTCCCATAGTATCCCAGAAGTCTGGCTCAGAACATCCAATACATCCATGTCCTGCTTGAACTGGCCATGACATATGTGAGTTAAACTTATTTTTAGAACAGTTATTAAAAGTATATGGTCCTTTACAACCTACTTTATATAAACAATAACCTTTTTTAGCACCCTCATCACCAAACTCTTCTACGAATTCACCAGCATCAAAGTGACCTCTTCTTTCACATAAATCGTGGATTCTTTTTCCATAAGCCCATTTTGGTCTATTATAAGCATCAAGAGCAGGAAGTGTTCCATATAAGATATAGTGAAGTAGTGTTCCTACGATATTTTTCTCACTTGGAGGACAACCAGGAACATTAATAACAGTTTTATCAGTAACATTTGAAAGTGCAACAGAACCAGTAGGATTTGGAATAGCAGCTTGAACACCACCATAAGAAGAACATGTACCAATAGCAAAAATAGCAGCAGCATTTTTAGAGGCTTTTTTAGCAGAATATTCACCAGTGTGTCCATGACCACCAATAGTTAAGAAATGTGCACTATCACCTGATGGAATACCACCTTCTACCATTAAGATATATTGACCTTTATACTTCTCAATAGCATGTTCCAAGTTATGCTCAGCTTGCCAACCAGCACTTGCCATTAATGTTTCGTGATACTCTAATGAAATATAATCAAAAATAAGTGAATCAATTGTAGGAGCATCTGTTCTTAAAAGTGATTCAGAACATCCAGTACACTCAGCCATGTGTAGCCAGATAATTGGTAATCTATCTGATAACTTAGCAGCTTTTGCAACAAGTGGAGTAAAACTTCCTGGCAATGCTAACATTGCAGTAATAGCAGTAGCCCATTTCATAAAGTCTCTTCTTGAGACACCATTCTCTTCTAAATGTCCTTCTATAGATTTACTCTCTTTTAACTTAGGTAGTTTTTCTAAAGAGTTTAATCTATCTGATAGTTTTTCATATAGCTTTTGGAATTCCAAAACTCGTCCTTTTATTTTATGAATGACTATTCATTTATTTATTTGAGACAATTCTATACTATTTAAAGTTAAAGTTTCTTGACCAAAATCAATTTATGAATGAATATTCATATAATTTTCTAAAATTCCTTATTTTGGGACTTTTTGTGACATTTATGAAAAACAAAATTAGTTACTTTAATATAATTAATAAGTTTGTTTTACTATTTATTTGAAGAGTTAAAAGAAGAGAATATTGATATGAATTATCAAATCCATATCAATATTTAGTTTAAAACTTTTTATTTTTTAAGTTATCTACAATTTCATCTGAAATTGAGTTTGTATCAATTGCAATTTTATGTGTTTCATTTGCAGCTTTTGCAATTTGTTGAGTTTGTTGGTCTTGTTCAGCAATTGCATCATTTATCTGCTCTATTCCAACTTGTTGTTCTTTTGAAGACTCTTCTACTTGTTGAATTAGTCCAATTGTATTATTGATATTTTTATTTAATGTTTCATACCCTAATATCATCTTATCTGAAATGTTTTTACCTTCAGCAGTTTTTGAATTTGCATTTTCAACTAAGGTTTTAATTTCATTGGCTGCTTCTGCTGATTTATTTGCAAGATTTCTTACTTCAGCAGCAACTACTGCAAAACCTTTACCAGCTTCACCTGCTGTTGCTGCTTCTACTGCTGCATTTAGTGAAAGAATATTTGTTTGGAAAGCAATCTGATCAATTACTGTAATTGCATCATTAATTGCACCTACTTGTTCATTTATTTCATCCATTGCTTTTGATGTTTTTTGAGATAATGAGTTTCCTTCTTCTACAGAGTCTACAACCTTACTTGCTAATATTGACATCTCACCCATACTTTGTGTGCTTGTAACAATTGTTTCAGTTATCTCTTCTAAAGCTGCTGCTGTTTGCTCTAAAGATGCAGCTGCTGCATTTGAAGTATCATTTAAAACATCAACATTTGTAAGTAGTGTTTGAGATGAAGAACTCAATGTAGAACCAACATTTTTATTTTCAACTAACATTTTAGTAATAGAATCACCAAGAGAGTTTACTCCATTTGCTAAAGCTAATAGCTGATTTTTAACACTTGATGTATCTACTTTATTCATATAGTTATAGTTTGAGTACTCTTCTAAAATATCTAATACATTTTCTATATTGTTTTCCATTTGATCGCCCATTGAATCTAATACTTTTTTTAGTTCTTTTAAGGCTGGATTTTTTACATCACATTTAATTCTTTGACATAAATCACCTTGTTCAAACTCTGATAATACATAAATTGTTTCATCAATAAACTCTCTGTCTTCTTCAATACCTTTTTTTGTTTTTATTATATTTTCATTTATAACTTTTGCTAAAGTTCCTAATTCATCTTTTGAAGAGTCATTTAAAAACACTACATCATCAGATTCTCTATTTAAATATTTAAAGAAGCCGTTAAGTCCATTGTAAAAGTTTTTTATACTTGAATTTATATCTTTTACTAAATACAAAATAAATATTGTTGTTAAAACTAAGATAATTAAAGAAACAGATACAATAATTACAATTGATTTTTGTTCTAACTCCTCAGCTGTCAAACTAGACTGTTTTAATAACTCTTCCATTTTTTTAGTAAGTTTCAAAATATTCTTATCCATCTGTTTTAACTCACTAATTATTAACTCTTTATCTTTTTGTAAATGTTCACTATTACCTGTAGATAAGTCTTTTTCAAACTTTTTTAGATATTTTTTAAACTCTTTTTGTTCTTTTTCTAAAACTACTAAATCTTTTGAGAATTGTTTATATTTATTTTTTGTTTTTATATCAACATTATGATTTATTGCTTCGATTACTAAATCTTCAAGTTTTTTTATAGTTTTTGATGTTTCAATTTCTAAGTCATTAATCTCTTTTTCTAAATGTTTATATTTAGTACTGTTTATATTTTTACTCTCAAAAATCAATTCATAAGTTAATATCTCTTCTTTTAAGATATCTTTACCAAGCTCTGTAACCAAACTATTAATAGGTACTTGGTATTCTACTATCTCTTCAATCTCTAAACCAACTTTTTTAAATCCTACATAAGAGGATACTGTCACTATTAAAATACTAATAATCGAGACAACTGAAATACTTATAATTTTACTAATGAGTGTAAAATTTTTCAACATTAATTATTCCTTTATAACTTAACTTATTACCATAAAATCGTAAATCAAAAGATTATATAATAACAACATGTGAAAAATATGTTATTTTATTAATTTTCACTGAAAAAAGAATATTAGTTTACTTATCTTAACAACTGTTAAATACTAAGTAAACGAAAGTAAATAAGATTTTCTATAATAGTTATTTTAGTTCCCAAACATATCTTGTATCATCAACCACTTTTGAAAAATACAAATCACCTGTATTTCTCCAAGCATCAAGAACAATACTATGTTCAAAACTTATGTCATCTCTTGTGAGTAATAAAGCTGTATGCTCAAAATATTCAGCCCTATTTGCAACGATTGTTTTTATTTTAAAACTTCTATATTGTTTTGGATTTAAAAAAGTTCTTAAATCCCTTGCATAGTGATAACAAAGACCTTTTTGTTTTATTCCCATGTTTACTAAGGTATTATGAAATAAAGCGGGAGTTGTTACTTCATACTTTCTAGCTAAAAATAAAGATTGCGATAATACATCTTTAGTAACTTTTTTTGCTTCATTTTTATTTATAGATGATGAGCTATTTACTATTAAAGAGTATAGTTTTTCAGAACTAGTTCTTTGTTGAACATTTACATCATGTTTTAAAGAACAAGCATTAAAAAAAAGTAAAGTAAGTAGTGGGAAAAGTATGTATTTCATTTAAACGTAGTATATCAAAATAAAAAAAGCCAAGTCTTAAAAACTTGGCTTTTGAAAAAACGGTAATTTATATTTTAGATTTAATAATCTAAAGGATACTCTTTTGGTAAAACAAAGTTATATGTTTTGCTTAAATTCTTATGTGTTTTTGATAATAAAATAGAGTTAGAGAACATATCTCCTGTCATTACAACATCTTTTGCCTTAATCTCTTTTGCTACTTCATCTACATAATTACAAATAAACTCACTTAGACTCTCATAAAATGAAAATGCTAAAGTTGCATTATCTACATCTGCCATTTTATATGACATAATAGATTGAACTGTTCTTCTATAATCAAGATAGTTTACACCATCTAAGTTTACAAGTTTCATATCTATTTGCACACCACTTTTCATATTTACACTAAGAGCTAAATCTTCAAACTCTTTTGCCGAGTCTAAACCTATAACCTTAGCACACATGTTTATAATAGATTCAAAACCTAAAGCATCTTTAGAAACATCCCCTTCAAATACTTCTGGGAATTTCTTCTTATAGTTATTTACAAGTCTTTCACAAAACTCATCAATTTCACTAATCTCTTCCATACAGTTTTCAAAACTATTATGAATATTTGGAATAGCAATTACCTCTTTTAAACCTTTTGTTGGAAGATTCATAAGAAGTGAACTTCTATTTGAGTTTTGTGAGAAATAAACACCAGCAGATGAAACTAATCTTTTCCCAACTTGTGCAAGTGTAGCTTTATAAACTCCACCATTATCATCAAAGTACTCTTTTGAAGAATTAAACTTCTTATTTGCAACATAATCAAACTTAGGGAATAAACCTTTATTTCCCCTAACTAGAAGATTTTGCTCATTGAAATATGTAACTTTTAATCCATCTTGATAAACATCATCATTTGCATATAATACAAAATCAATTCCCTTCTCTTTTAAAGCTTGTGAGAATAAAACTGTCTCTTTATCATCTGGAATTTTTGCATAAATAAAGTTCGTATTAGAATACTCTTTATTTGCATTTTGTAAAAGTTTAAATTTTAGTTTTACAAGTGGTCTTTCAATTGAACATAAAAGTTGTAAATCTTTTTGACTAATTTCAAAAACATCATTGATTTTATTTAAATTGTTGATTAAAAGTTTTACCTCAAAACCTTTTGATTCTAAATCTTCTCTTATTTCTTTGCTTGGTAAGAAAATATCTTTTAAACCATTGTGAGTTTCAAGTCTTGAAATCTCACCTTTTGTAATTTTTACAATATCATTTAAAAAATCAATATTATTGTTTTCAATAATTGATTTTATTGATTCATTAGTTAATAAAGAAAGGTTTTGTTTCACCTCTTTATTCTCTAATTCTTCTAAATCTTCATCTATACTTTCTACTACATATGATTTACTTAAGAATATTGATACAGGAAGTTTTTGCTCTAATAAAGCAAAGAATTTTTCAATTACTTCACCTTCTTCCTCACAAATTAATAAAATAAAACCTTTATATTGCTTACAAGTAGCATTAATATTTGCTTCTTTTATTAACTCATCAATAATATGTTTAAAATAAAAATTTGTAGTATTAAATTCAATTTTGTATATTAGTTGCATGTCTTATATCTTCTTCATTTGGTATTCTATCTAAGTGGCTTCCATTGTATGAACCAATCATAGATTTTACGATATCTTCAACACTGATATCGTTTGTTTTTTTAGCTTTAATTCCTAAACTCTCAATCTCTTTTACTGCATTCAAAATAAACTCTTCAAATCTATTTTCAATAGTATCTGTTAATCCAATCCCAACAGAGATAATATCTTCAGGAATAATTCCTAAGATAGTTACAGTTGCATGAGAATCTAATACAGAAACAATCTCAAGCATCTCAACAATTTCTACTTCATGAGCTGTTTTTCTATAATTACCCATACCAAGTAACACATCAGAAGGAATTCTATAAATCTCTCCTGCATTCTCTTCAATAGATACAGTATCTAAGATAATTACATTTTCATACTCTTGAAAATATCCCATTAATTTAAAACCTAAAGTTCCTCCATCAATGATCTCTAAATCACCTTCAAACTCATAGTTTTGTTTTAAAAATTCAGATGCGTAAATACCAACACCCTCATCTTTAAATAGCATATTTCCTACACCAACAACTATATTTTTCTTCATTATGTTAACTCCGTTGTTTTCTTTTATATATCCCTTTAATAAGCACTAAAAAACAGCGCTTATAAAAAGGATAAAAACAGGAAATTAATCCTGTTTTTTATCTTCTTCTTTTTCTTTTACGAATTTGTGTCCACTGAACACAATTCCAATATCACCTTCTCTCCAGAAAATAGTTCTCCAGATTTGGTAATAAATGTGAGACATAACCCACATTAAGATTAGGTACATAGCAGTATGGTGAGCTATTCTAACTCCCATATTTCCACCAAATACATCTAAAGTCCAATCAGTTGCAAAGTGCAACATCCATGGCCACCAAGCACCAATAGAACTATGTCCAGATGCTAATCCATGTACATATAACTGTAATCCAGTTAAAAGCATGAATATTAATAGAATATGGAAAAGAGTAAAGAACATCACGTTGTATGAATCACTGTGCGATGAATCAAACTTTTTTCTTCTATTAAATGTAACTAAGTTGAAGAATACTTCACAAAACTCTACAAAGTTCTTCTTAGTTGGTAAAATCTTTTTATATGGTTTTTCAAATCTAGAGAATAGATATAAATAACCAATTAAAATTGCTGTAACATCAAAGATAATAGCAGCAATAAAGTGTCCCCATCTGTTCCAAGCCATTACATATTTATCTAAAGCTGGATCTGCAATGAATGACTGATAATATGGGTACCCAATATATAAACCGGTTGCAACTGCAACAATCATACAAATCGCATTCATCCAGTGAATCGTTCGCATGATTGGAGTCATCCTCTCAACCCGTTTCATTTTAGGCACGGCTAGTTCCTCCAATAGGGTCTACTTTGTAAACACCTAACTCTTTACCATTAGTATCAATAATATGTACCGCACAAGCAATACAAGGGTCAAAACTGTGAACCGTTCTTAAAATTTCAAGTGGTTGATCAGGATTTGCAACTTTAGTTCCAACTAATGATGCTTCATAAGCTCCTAATCTACCTTTGTAATCTCTTGGTGCTGCATTCCATGTTGATGGAACTACCGCTTGATAGTTTGCAACTTTTCCATCTTTGATTTTAATCCAGTGACCAAGTCCTCCTCTTGGAGCTTCAGCCATACCAAAACCTTCTGCATCAACAGAAACATTATCAAAGTCAAACTCTGTCCAAGTAGATAAATCACCCATAGCAACATTCTTAGCTAACTCATCACACCAATCCATCATAACATCTGCCATTAATTCAGTTTCAATTGCTCTAGCAGCTGTTCTACCTACAGTTGAGAATAATACTTTTGTTGGTAAGTTACCGTTTTTTAAGAATTGAGTTACATATTTAGTGATTCTTTCATCACCTTTAGCAACACCAATTACCATTCTTGCTAATGGACCAACTTCCATTCTTTCATCATCATATAATGGTGATTTAATCCAAGAGTATTTATTTTCAGTATCTAAATAAGCAATGTTATCTTCTTTTTTACCAAATCCTGTATAGTTAGGTTTAGTCTCACCATCATATGGGTGAAGATTTGAGTTACCTTCATACCAAGCGTGAGTAACATCTTCAGTAATCTTATTTTGATCAACTTCATAAACTTTAGATAAATCTTTGTTCATTACAATACCAGATGGGAATAATTTAGCTGACTCATAGAATGATGTATCATCTAAGTTGAAGTCACCATAAGACATGAAGTTACCTAAACCTCCACCAATTCCTTCTAATGCTTCATCAGCATACATAGTACCAGCCATGTAAACATCTGGTAAATATGCTTGCTTAGTAAATTCTCTACCTTTTTTAAGTAAAGTTTTGAACTCAGCAATTCTTGAAGGATTTTTAATATCTTGAACACAAGTTACACCACCAACAACAAATGATTGTGGGTGTGGGTTTTTACCACCAAAGATTGCCATCATTTTTCCAAGTTCTCTTTGGATTTCTAATGCATCTAAGTAGTGAGATAAACCAATTAAGTTTTGCTCAGGAGTAAGTTTGAATCCTTTAGAACCCCAGTAAGCATTTCCAAAAATACCAAGTCTTCCTTGTTTAACATATTTAGTTACTCTTTCTTGAACTGCTGCATAATTATCTTCACTTGCATTCCATGGTCTTTGACCTGAAACTTTAGCCCACTTTTGAGCTTCTGCTACAGTTTTCTTTGGATCAGCTTTAAGTGCTTCAGTGATATCTACCCAGTCTAATGCATGTAAGTGGTAGAAGTGTACAATGTGATCGTGCACATATAAAGCACCTTGTATTAAGTTTCTAACTAATCTAGCATTCTTTGGAATAGTTACATTAAATGCATGTTCAACTGCTTCAATTGATCTTTGATAGTGAGTACCTGTACAAACACCACAAATTCTCATTGCTAATAAACCACAATCTCTAGGATCTCTTCCTTTTAAGATTTCCTCAATACCTCTAAACATTGTTGAAGAAGAATAAGCATCTGTTACAACATTGTTTTCATCAATGATTGCCTCAATTCTAAGATGTCCTTCAATTCTCGTAATTGGGTCAATTACTAAGTGTTTTTTTGCCATTATAATTCTTCTCCTTCATCACCTGATTTTTTACCAGCAACTGCACTTGCAACTGCGTGAACACCGATACCTACAGAAGTAGCTGTTAATAATGCAAGACCAAACTCATCTACAGTTTTTTCTACTCCACCAGTTGGTGCTTTAATATTTGCATTTGCCATTGGTCTTTGGTATGCATATTTATCCCAGAAATCTGGTTCAGAACAACCAATACATCCATGACCAACACCTACTGGCCAGTTTGTACCTTCGTTATATCTAATAATTGAACAGTTGTTAAATGTCATAGGACCTTTACAACCAACTTTATATAAACACCAGTTATTTTCAGCACCGATATCTCCCCACTCTTCTACGAATTCACCAGCATCAAAGTGTGCTCTTCTTTCACAGTTATCATGGATTCTATAACCAAATGCAAATTTTGGTCTTAATAGAGAATCTAATTCTGGAACTTGACCAGTTAAAACATAATGTAATACAACACCAACCATGTTTGCAGGGTTTGCAGGACATGCAGGAATATTAATAACAGGCTTACCTTTTACTAAATCCATAACACCAACAGCTCCAGTTGGGTTTGGAGCAGCAGCTGGAACACCACCAAATGTAGCACATGTACCAACAGCAACAACAGCAGCTGAATCTTTTGACATTCTAATTAAATGCTCATGGAATGTTTCTCCCATTGCACCAATAGTTCCATATTTACCATCATTTGCCATAGGAATTGCACCTTCAACAAATAATAAATACTGACCTTTAAAGTGGTGAACTGCTTCTTCAAGTTGCTTATCAGCATCATGACCAGCAGCAGCTTGTAAAGCTTCGTGGAATTCTAAAGATAATACATCAAAAAGTAACTCATCTACTGTGGGCGCAGCAGATCTTAATAATGCTTCTGAGTTACCAGCACAGTCTTGTAACTCAATCCATACAACTGGAACTCTGTTCATAAGCTCAGTAGCTTCAGCAACTAAAGGAGCAAACATAGGTGGTAACATAAGTGTAGCAGTTGTAGCACTAACCCACTTCATGAAATCCCTTCTATTTACACCTTCACTCTCAATAACATCCATCATATCAATATCTTTAAGTGGCTCTTGAGCTCTTAAAGTTGATAATCTTTCCTTAGCTTTCTCGAACAGGTTGTTGTAATACTCATCACCCTTGTTCGTGTCAACTCTTCCTGATTTTTGGGTAAAAACTTTTTTTACCATCTCTGCAGAATCAATCATAAACCTCTCCCTTACTCGTACTAAAATGAATATTCATTTACTATACGAACATTAACACTTGAAAACTTAACTGTAACTTAATTATATTTTTACTTAGATAGCATTAAAATAGCCTTCAGAATAATACTGAATATTATTTTATTAAAAAGTAGCCATCTTATGGTAATTTGACGAATGAATATTCATATATCTATATATTCAAACTTGTTTTTATAACAATATAATTATTTATATAAATTTCACCTATTGTTTAAAAAAGTAACAGAAATGACATTAGCATGACTTTTTGAAAAGTTTTTCTTATATTACACATAAGAGAAATAAGAGTTTTTTGGGAAAATATATTTTACTTTTTGAAGAATAGTGAACAAATGTTCACTATATTTTATTAGTTTTTAATGAGTAGTACAAACAGAACAAACATCATAACTTCTAAGTATAACCTTAGCTATGTCTAGTGATTTTGAACCTATAATTGCTTTTTGTGCAACTCCATGTTGATCTTTTACAGAAGGCCCTAAATTCCACACTGTTGGAGTAATTACATCGTAAGATTTAATTTTACCCTTTTCAACTTCTACCTTATGATAAAGTGATCCTCTACAAGCTTCAACTACTGATTTTGCCTTAGCACTTGGTATATCTTTTAAAGAAATGCTAGGTTTTATGAATGATTGTTCAGAGATATCAATTTGTTTTATTAAGTTCTTTGTAGAGTGCAATAGATGGGCTAACTCATCCATTCTTGCCATTACTCTTACAAATACAGAATCTTTATATGAATCATGTAATGAAGAAATAAACTTTCTATTTGATACCATTGCTCTTGCTAGTGGTCCTGTTTCATAGAATTTATTATCATAAGATACAGCTTTAGACCAAGTAAATTTTGAATCATTATTCAGTTTACTATCTACTTCAAAAGTGTGCTCAGTATGCTCTTTGATTTTTGTTAAGTCAAGTTTATTAGTAAGTCTTTGTCTTATTTTTCCAGTTTGAAATAAATCTGATTTACCTAATACCATATATCTCTCATATGAACGCCCTACTTTATGTAATGAGTTTTCAAATGTAAGATTTGTAAAGTATTTTAAATCAGCTCCTAACCTATTTAAATCATCAATACTATCAAATGATAAGTACTTATCAAAAGAGATTCCACTAAGTCTTTTTTCAAAGAATGAAATAGCAAAATCCATATAGTTTGTAATAGATGATAAATCTAATAGAGTAGGATCACTTACAACCCCACCTGGAATCATATATGAAGTATGTGGCCACTGACCACCAAATATAGCTAAAGCTTTTATAGTTTCACTAGCAGTCTTTGAAGCTTCTAACCATCTAGAACCTTTTAGTGGCTCATATATATCCAAATCGTTATGTTGAAGTTTAATAATATCTGGCAAAATAAACATATAAAACCATTTGATATGAGAATCAATGATTTCTATATTTAACCCTATCTCTCTTATTAACTTAGCTTTATTTGTAAGAACTAATTCCTCATTAATATTTCTATATAAACCTTCTAATGCTTCAACAGCAGCTTTTAGATGGGCCTGTCCACAAATACCACAAATTCTTGGAGTATACACTAATGCATCTAAAGGAGCTTTACCTTCTAAAATATATTCAAAACCTCTAAAGTTTAAAAAATCTATTCTAGCATCACTAATTACATCATTATCCCAAGAACAATTTAGTCTTGCTTCACCCTCAATTCTTTCTACTATCTCAACTGTTTTCAATATTAATCCATTAATTTTTTATGTAGTCTATCAATCTTAAATGTTTTAGCAACACCAGTTAGTGATAAATAAGCACGTTTTGGAATCCCTAAAGGTACATCAAAAGGAATACCTATATTCTTTTTTGTTTCTAGCATATTATCTCTTGGGAAGTCTGTTTCAGTACATCCAATACATGGCATACCTGCTCTAGTTTTAGAACTAACTTCATTCCAAAGAATTTTATTACATGAGCTATGAGTCATTGGGCCTCTACAACCTTGATCATAGAATAAACAGCCCTCTTTTTCTCCCCATGCTCCTTCTACTTTCCATTCAAAATATTCATTTCTAGTACAGCCATGATGAGCTAAATTACTATAAAGTTCTTTTGGACGAGATTCTTCATCTAAGTTCATTTTTCCAAAACTATTCAAAGTAAATAGTGTTTGCATAATCCATTCAGGATGAACTGGACAACCAGTTAAATTTACAATTTCATGTTTTAAGTTTTTAATGTTGTTTTCTTCTATTGATTCTTTTAAACCTACAACATTATCATTTTGTTCAAATTTAGCATGTACTCCACCATAAGAAGCACAAGAACCAATAGCAACAATAAATTTTGATTTAGAAGCAAGTGTATTTAAATGATTTGTAGTTGAGTCATTAGATATTGAAAAAAATCTTTCATTAGAAGAGATAGCACCCTCTACTAATAAAAAATCTATTTCATCATTTGAGTTTAAAATATCATCCAAGTTTTTATCAATAGTTAATGAAGGATGATATACAAGATCAAAACTATTTAAAAATAGTTCTAATCTTGAAGAGTTAGCACTTAGTAAAGAATGGGTATTCCCATTACACGTTATTGCTTGAAACCATACAACAGTTGGTTTATTAGTCTTCATACTTTAATGCTCTATAGATGTTATCAGCAATAGAGTCAGAGTATTCTAATAAATCTTTATCTAGTACAGCTTCACCAGATAAAAATGCAAAACCTCCTAAACTTCCCATAATCATTGCAAATGCAGGGAAGAAGTCTTGCTCTCTGAACTCTTTATTCTGAGCACCTTCATCAAGTAAAATCATAACCTCAGTTACAAATTCACCTACACATAAGAAGCCTTCACAACCTTGTTTAAATACTTCTCTATTTGATAGATATACTCTTAAAAAGTACTCAACTACTTCAGGAGAGTCTTTTACATTTTCAAAGTACCTATTAGTAAATAAGAATACTTTTTCTTTTGATGAGATATCCATATGATTAATTTCTCTAAGTTCACTTGCAAGTATATTTGTTGAATATTTAATAGCATATTTTGCAAGCTCTTCTTTTGAAGAGAAATAGTTATACATATTCCCTACACTCATTTTCATCGCTTTTGCAATGTCAGGAATAGTAGTATTATAAAAACCTTTTTGAGAAAATAGTTTTAATGAATTTTCAATAATAGAATTTTTTTTCGCTTCTTTAGCTGACAATTTATATCCTTATTTAGTGATGGAATATTATATTACTAAATTAATTAATAATGAATGAAAGTTCAACTTTATAAAAAATATCTAAAAAAAATATCAAATAAGAAACAATATCAATGGTAAAAAGGGAAAAATAAGTTATGAAAGATAAACAAAGAGGGAATCCTCTTTGTTTAATAAGATTATCTTGAAGTAACTAAAGTAGTTAAGTGATCTTTTGAAACTTGGTGGAAGTTTAAGTATTTGTAAACTCCATCTTTGTTTTCAGCAGTGATTTTCTTAGGTACGATTTCCATGTACTCTTCTTTAGAAGGTAATCTTCCTAATAATGCTGCTACTGCTGCAACTTCTGCAGAACCTAAGTATACTTTAGAGTTTTTACCAAGTCTGTTATCGAAGTTTCTTGTAGATGTAGAGAATACAACTGAACCTTCAGATACTTGTGCTTGGTTACCCATACATAAAGAACAACCAGGGATTTCTAATCTAGCACCAGCTGCTGCGAATACTGCGTAGTAACCCTCTTCAGTTAATTGTGCTTCATCCATTTTTGTTGGAGGTGCAACCCATAATTTAGAAGGAACTTCACCTTCTCCTTTAAGAACCTCACCTAAAGCTCTGAATAATCCGATGTTAGTCATACAAGAACCTACGAATACTTCATCAATTTTAGTTGGTCTTTTTTCGTCAGCTAAGATGCTTGATAATGTATCAACATCATCTGGATCGTTAGGACAAGCTAAGATTGGCTCAGTGATAGTATTTAAGTCGATTTCGATTACAGCTTTGTACTCTGCATCTGCATCTGGTTGTAATAACTCTGGGTTAGCTAACCATTCTTTCATCTTATCAGCTCTTCTTTGAAGAGTTCTAGCGTCTTCGTAACCTTCTTCAATCATTTTTTCAATTAAAGCAATGTTTGACTCTAAGTACTCAATGATTGGTTCTTTATCTAATTGAACAGAACAAGCTGCTGCTGATCTCTCTGCTGCTGAATCTGATAATTCGAATGCTTGCTCAACTTTAAGATCTGGTAAACCAGCGATCTCAATAATTGTACCAGCGAATACGTTTTTCTTACCTTTTTTCTCAACAGTTAATAAACCATCTTGAATTGCTTGGTATGGAATAGCATTTACTAAGTCTCTTAAAGTAATTCCTGGTTGCATTTCACCTTTGAATTTAACTAATACAGACTCTGGCATAGTTAATGGCATCATACCAGTAACACCTGCGAATGCAATAAGACCAGAACCAGCTGGGAATGAAATACCAATTGGGAATCTAGTGTGAGAATCTCCACCAGTACCTACTGTATCTGGTAAACATAATCTATTTAACCATGAGTGAATAACACCGTCACCTGGCTTAAGTGTAACACCACCTCTTGAGTTGATGAAATCTGGTAAAGTATGTCTTAATTTAATATCTGCTGGTTTTGGGTAAGCAGCAGTGTGACAGAATGATTGCATAACCATATCAGCACCAAATGATAATGCTGCTAATTCTTTAATCTCATCTCTTGTCATTGGTCCAGTAGTATCTTGAGAACCTACAGTTGTAGCGATTGGCTCAACGTACATACCTGGTCTAATACCTTCAACACCACAAGCTCTACCTACCATTTTTTGCGCTTGAGAGAATCCTTTTCCAGAATCAGCTGGTTGCTCAGGAGCTAAGAACATATCAGATGCACCTAATCCTAATACTTCTCTAGCTTTAGCAGTTAAACCTTTACCAATAATTAATGGAATTCTACCACCAGCTCTCATTTCATCAGTTAATGTATTTGGAGCTAATTCAAATTCTGAAACAACTTCACCATTTTTAGTGATTTGTCCAGCGTATGGCTTAACTACAATTTCATCACCAGTTTCTAATGCATCAACTGGAGCTTGAATTGGTAAACATCCTGAATCTTCTGCAGTATTGAAGAAAATTGGAGCAATAATAGAACCAATTACAACACCACCAGTTCTCTTGTTAGGAACACCAGGAATATCTCTACCCATGTGCCATTGAACAGAGTTAATACCAGATTTTCTTGAAGAACCTGTACCAACAACATCACCAACGTATGCTAATGGGTTACCCTTAGCTCTTAACTCATCCATAGTTTGTAATGGGTTTTCCATTCTTGATTGTAACATTGCAGTTGCGTGTAATGGAATATCAGGTCTTGTAAATGCAACAGTTGCAGGAGATAAATCATCTGTATTTGTTTCACCAGGAATTTTGTAAACAGTTAATTTAATTTCTTCTTCTAATGCTGGCTTGTTAGTGAACCACTCAGCATTTGCCCATGACTCGATAACTTCTTTTGCTTTTGCGTTTCCAGCATCCATTAAATCTTTTACATCATTAAATGCATCATATACTAAGATAGTATTTTTTAATTGAGTTGCAGCAATTTCAGCTACATCTTCAACTTTTAATGCGTCAATTAAAGGAGTAACGTTAAATCCACCCATCATTGTTCCTAAAATTTCGATAGCCTCAGACTTAGAAATTACAGAACATGCAACGTTCCCTTGTACAACGTCATTTAAAAATGCAGCTTTTACGTAAGCAGCATCATCAACACCTGGGTTAATTTTGTTTTTAAATAATTCTAAACAGTAATCTGCTTCCTCTACAGAATCTGCTTTTAATAATTCTACTAATTCAGCAGTTTGCTCAGCAGTTAAAGCTAATGGAGGTAACCCACCTTCATTAAGTCTTTCTTCTGTGTGTGCTTTGTAGTCAGCTAATAAACTCATATAATATCTCCTATTTGATTTAAAAAGTTTAGGGATATTATATCATAAACAAAAAAATTAGTATGTACAATAATTGTAATAAGATGTACAAGTTTTAAATTATGTAAATAAAAGTTACACAATGTGACTTACTTAAGCTAAATTTAATAACGTGATGTACAAAATTGGACTTTTTACGGGTATTTTGAATATTAACTTAAAACCGCTACTTTTATACACAAAATAAAAAACTTGTACATTAAAATATCTTAATTTTTTTATCTTGTACAATTTTTGTGCCTATGTTTACTAATTTTATACATGTACAAATTTTATTAAAATTTAACCTTTTAGTATTATAATTTTGCCAAAGAATATAAAAGGATGTTTTTTGATTAATAAATTACAAGAAAAACTACATAACGAAATTCCATTAACTAAAGTTATGAATATAAATATAGAAGATTATAATGATAAAGAACTAATAACATCAGCACCTCTAGATATAAATGTAAATGATAAAGGTACTGCTTTTGGTGGTAGTTTAAGTACTATGACTATTATTTCTTCTTGGAGTATGTGTTGGCTTATATCTCAAGAATTAGGTTATGATAGTAAAAATATTGTTGTAATTAAAAATGAAAATTCATATAGAAAACCTGTAACAAGAGATATTACGTGCTACACTGAAAAACCAACAATTGAACAAATTGAGCTTTTAAAATCTAAATTAGAAGCAAAGGGAAGTGCTTCTATTAAGATAACTTCTAAAATAGTTGAAGATGAAAACATATGTGTTGATTTTGTAGGAACATATGTAATCAAACTTTAACTACGAGAAATTAATACCTTGGGCTAAAGGCATATCATTGGAGTAATTAATAGTATTAGTTACTCTTCTCATATAGTTTTTCCAAGAGTCACTTCCACTTTCCCTTCCTCCACCTGTCTCTTTTTCACCACCAAAAGCTCCACCAATCTCAGCGCCACTAGTACCTATATTTACATTTGCTATACCACAATCACTTCCTATTGAACTAGTGAATAGTTCAGCTTCTTTTAGATTCTCTGTAAATATTGCAGATGATAGTCCTTGGGGTACATCATTGTGAAGTTTAATTGCTTCATTTAAATCTTCATATTCAATAATATATAAAACTGGTGCAAATGTCTCTTTTTGTACAATCTTTGCACTATGATTTATTTTTACAATTGCTGGTTTTACATAATAACCACCTCTTGGGACATTTTTTCTAACTCTATTTCCACCAAAAAGTATTTTTCCACCTTGTTTAGTTACTTTCAATAAAGTATCTTGCATAGTTTCATAGGAGTTCTTATTAACTAGTGGTCCAACTAAAACATCTTTATTAAATGGATTTCCAATTTTTATGCTTCCGTATGAGTTGATTAACTTATTTGTAAATTCATTCATTATTGATTTATGAACAAAAAGACGTCTTAAACTCGTACATCTTTGCCCTGCTGTTCCTACTGCTGAAAATAAAACAGCTCTTAATGCTAAATCTAAATCTGCACTTTGAGTTACAATCATTGCGTTATTTCCACCAAGTTCTAAAAGCAATCTTCCAAGTCTTGCACTAACTTTTGGTGCTAATACTTTTCCCATAGCAACAGAACCTGTTGCAGATACTAATCTAACATCTTTACTTTTTACTATTACATCTGCTAGTTTTCTATCTCCAATTACTACAGAAGAGATGTTTTGAGGTAAGTCTGGAAATTGGCTTAATGCTTTTTGTAATAAAAGATGAAGAGCAACTGCACATAATGGTGTTTGAGTTGATGGTTTCCATAATAATGTGTTTCCACAAACTAAAGCTAACATTGCATTCCAAGCCCAAACAGCCATAGGAAAATTAAATGCTGTAATCACTCCTACAACTCCAAGAGGATGCCATTGTTCTATCATTTTATGTCTGTATCTTTCACTTGCAATACTTAAACCATAAAGCTGTCTAGATAAACCAACAGCAAAATCACAAACATCTATAAACTCTTGAACTTCTCCTAAAGCTTCCTCATAAATTTTCCCAGATTCTAAGGTAACTAAATAAGCTAAGGCATTTTTATTCTCCCTTGCTAAGTTTCCAAGAACTCTTATAACTTCCCCTCTTTTAGGAGCAGGAACTTCTTGCCAAGTAGAAAAACTATCTTTTAAAGTATCAATTATATTTGATACTTCTTCATTAGAGCTCTTTTTAAAACTAATACTTTTAATTCCATCAATAGGAGAATCAGGTGTAAAAATATTTCCATTACCATAATAAAAAGAAGAGCCCAGATATATACTTGGTAATATATCCTCTTTTATTAAATCTTTAATCCCAAGTATTTTTAGTATATTTCTTCTCATTTTTGATCCTTAATTAAATAGGCTTTTCCAAAACGATTATCTAAAAAATCATTAATATTGATATCTTCTTGTTTTATAAATCCATTATTAGTGATTTTTTTATTTACTACTAAATCTAAAACTGCACATAAGCCTGATGATGTTGTGACTTGAATTGAACTTAATTCATGTCCATACATTATTTGATTGTAAATTTTTCTTACATCAGTGATTTGTTCTAGCTTTCCATTTCTAATTCCAGTAACACTACAAAAAATTAAAACAACATCTTGTTTAGTTGTAGGTATGGCATATTCTAAAATCTGTTTTAATAAAGGTCTTCTATTTTTCTTTCCTAAATATAAGTCATTTATTAAAAAGTCCATATATTCCCTATGACCTTTGTATCTAATAGTTTTATAGTTTAATTCAAGAACTTTACCTTTTAATGTTTCGCAAAGAGTTCCTAAACCACCAGAAGTATTAAAAGCTTCATACTCTAATCCATCAAGGGAAAACTTCTCTAAACCTTCTAAAGGCTGAATTGTTACTAACTCTTGATTTTTAATGGCAAAACAGTCATTACTGTACTCATTTATTAAACCATCTGTTGACCATGTAAGATTATAAAGAATTTTATTGGATGGATTTTTGGGTAATGCTCCTACTCTCATTTTTACACTTTTAACCTCATCAAACCTTTTATATAATGAGTAAGCAAGTATAGAGATAAACCCAGGAGCAAGTCCACATTGAGGTATGAAAACTTGATTTTCTTTTGCATCTATCGCAATTTTTTTTATTGCATTTGTTGTTTCAACATCTTCTGTAAAGTCAAAATAGTTTAATCCTACTTTTAATGCAGCTTTTGCAACACTTTCATTTAAATAGTATGGAAGTGCAGAAATTACACTATCATATCCTTCTAAGAGTCTGTGAAAACTTTTTTTATTTTCTAAATCATGTTGTATTGTATTTACGCCCAAAAGAGCTTTTACATAAGCTAATCTTTTTTTATTTCTTGCAACTACTGTTACTTTATAATCATTGCTCTTTAGAAGTAGCAATGCAGCTGTAAATCCAATATTCCCAGATCCTAGTATTATAACTTTATGCATACTATCTCCTTTCTTGATACGTGTGTATCTCAAAAATTGTAGTCTTGGCAATTATGTTGTTTATATAATAATTATATCGTTTATTAAAATCTATATTATTAAGTTAAAATTAATATTTATTTTTTAAAGATAATCTTATAAAAGTCTATATAAGTAGTTATTTTATGGGAGTTTATGCAATTAAACTATTAAAGTTTAATTACATATTTTCTTTATGGTCTAAGATAAGCATAACCTTGTTCTTGAAGTTCCATAATTCTTGCAGCACCAGCTGGTACAACTTCTATATCTTCAAGAAGTTCAATCTTCTTGCTAAATCTTTTTTCCATAATCTCAATAGTATTTGAACATGCTGAAAATGATACATCATTCATTTGAAGATTTTCAATACCTGAAGCTTGTTTACTTTTGCTTGTTAATAAGCTAAGACCTGGACCATAAGCAACAATTTCAATTTTGATATTATCCCTTCCATAATGGTTTTGTAAATTTACAGCATTATTAATTGCCATTTTTTGAATTACTTTATCTGCACTACTTACTTGAATTACTATTTTATGAACTTTTTTCTCTTGTGCATAAGAAAATGTAGTAAATAGTGTTAGAAAAATTGTAAATAGAATTTTTCTCATCTGCTTCCTTTTATATTTTGTGAAAAAAAATATTATCAGTGATTGTTTTAATAACTCTATGAAATCATAATAATTATAAGAATTTATATTTGTAGTATTACCACTCTATACAAAAAATAAAAAGAGTTAGTAAAAAAATTATTACTAACCCTTTAAACTTTAGAGCTTAAGCTTTTGGAGCAATCATCTGCTCTGGTTTTACATATTCGTTAAATTGCTCTTCAGTTAAGATACCTAAAGCAATTGCCTCTTCTTTTAATGTTGTACCATTTTGGTGTGCAGTTTTTGCAATTAATGCTGCTTTTTCATAACCAATATATGGATTAAGTGCCGTAACAAGCATTAAAGAGTCATTTAAATATTTATCAATATTAGCTCTGTTTGGCTCGATTCCAACAGCACACTTATCATTAAATGCAATCATAGTATCTGATAATAATCTAATTGATTGAATAATATTTAAAGCTATTACTGGTTTAAATACATTTAGTTCAAAGTTACCTTGAGATGCGGCAACAGAAACAGCAGTATGATTACCCATAACTTGAACAGCTACCATAGTCATAGCTTCACTTTGAGTTGGATTTACTTTTCCTGGCATAATAGATGATCCTGGTTCATTTGCTGGAATATCAATTTCACCAATTCCACATCTTGGACCTGAAGCTAACCATCTAATATCATTTGCAATTTTCATTAAATTTGAAGCTAAAGCATTTAAAGCACCAGATAATACAACTTCACCATCGTGAGCAGTTAAAGCATGGAATTTATTAGGATGAGATTTAAACTCATATTTAGTAGATGTTAATTCATTTAATACATCGGCAACCATTGATGAAAATGCTGGGTGTGAATTAAGACCAGTACCAACAGCTGTTCCTCCAATTGCAAGTTCAACTATATACTTCATAGAATCATCTACTTGCATTAATGCTTTATCTAACATATCTACATAAGCTGATAATTCTTGTCCTAATGTAAGTGGTGTTGCATCTTGTAAGTGAGTTCTACCAATTTTAACTACATTTTCAAACTCTTTTACTTTTTTTTCTAATGTTGATTTTAATGTGTTAATTGCAGGAATTAATCTTTTTTGTAAGTCTAAAACAAAAGCAACTCTCATTGCTGTAGGATAAGTGTCGTTTGAACTTTGACCTTTATTTACATCATCATTTGGGTGAACTAGTTTTTCAACTCTAAAGTCACTACCAAGAATTTCAGTAGCTCTATTTGCAACTACTTCATTCATATTCATATTTGATTGAGTACCTGAACCTGTTTGCCAAACAACTAAAGGAAAGTTTCCTTCTAATTTTCCATTTATTACTTCATCACAAGCATTGGCAATAGCATTTGTTTTTTCATTGTCTAATCTATTTAATTTATTATTTACTATCGCACAAGCTTTTTTAAGATATGCAAAGCCCTCTACAACTTCTTTTGGCATTTTTTCTTCGCCAATTGGGAAGTTCTCTACGCTTCTTTGAGTCTGGGCTGCCCAATATTTATCGTTGGGAACTTGCATTTCTCCCATTGTATCTTTTTCAATTCTATATTCCATATTAATTCCTTTTTTAAATTAATTGATATAGATTATCATTATTAATACTATATTTTACTTAAATCTTCTAAATCCTTTATTTTAATCAAATACAATGTCCATAGATGTAACTTGATTTCTACCATTTTGTTTTGAAGCATACAATAATTTATCAATCTCATCATAAATTAAAGTACATTCTATGTTTTCTCTAACACCTTTTATATTACCAAGTCCAATAGAAATAGTCATATATGGTGAAACTTCAGTATTACAAGTTTTTAATTTAAGGTTTTCAACCTTTTCTTTTAACTCTTCCACAAGCTTTACAGCATCAGTTGATTCTTTTACATCAAATAGTATTGCAAACTCTTCACCACCTACTCTAAATACCTTATCATTTGGCCTGTGGAAAGTCTCTTCGAATACTTTTGCTAAATCTTTTAAAGCAATATCACCTGCATGATGACCATAACAATCGTTATAATCTTTAAAAAAGTCTATATCTATAAGAGCAAAAGAAAAACTATGTTTATGTCTATTAAGCATACTTAGCTTTTGTTCAAAAACCTCTTGGAAATGCCTTCTGTTATAAATATTTGTCAAGGAATCTGTAATACTTAGATTACTTAGCTCTTTGTTTTTTTCATCTAAATCATTTAGTATTCTTTTATAATCAGTTACATCTAACATAATACCAACAATTCCAAGAACCTCACCATCTAATACAAATGTAGATTTATAAAAATGATAATCCCTATGAAGTCCATCTGAACACTTCACTTTTCCTTCGTAAAACTGCTCACCAGGATTTTCAAATAGTGATTTGTCCTTTTCATAATAAATATCAGCATACTCTTTGGGAATTACATGGGGAAGTTCATATAATGTTTTCCCAATAATTTCTTCTTTAGGTATTCCTAATATTATTTTTGAAAATGCATCATTACAATGCTGGTAAATCCCATCAATATCTTTATAAAACATAGGATTTGGAATAGTATCAAATAACATTTTTAAAAAAGAATTTTTAATATTAATATTTTTTTCTAAAGAGTTCATTGCTTCTACTTTTGCTTCAAGTAGTTTAACTTTTAATTCTAACTCTTCATAAGTTGGTTTACTATCCATCGTTTATACCTCTAATTGTAACTATAATCAAAAGTACTTTAATCTAAGTTTAATAATTGTTGAATAATTATCTTTTTATAATCAAAAACATTCAAATACTAATACAAAGATTTATATATCAGTAGATACATAATATAGGACTTTATAGAAAAACAATTACTTCAATGTTATCTTTTATGTTATATTAAAAGTATAATATATAATCATAAAGTTAAAAATTAATTTTCCAAACTAATTTACTTTAACTAATAAAAATATTAAGTTTTATTTATATAAAAAAGTACTAAGATTAAATAGACATGAAACAAACTTTTTAAGGTTGTTGTTATGAAAAGATTAATTAAACTATTTTTATTACTTATATTTTGCATGTTTTTAAATCTAAATGCAAATGAAAAAATCACTATCTCAAATGGTGAATGGCCTCCATTTTTCTCACAAGAACTTAAAAACTATGGAATCACCTCTCATATAGTATCCAAAGCTTTTAAAATGGAAAATATTAAAGTACAGTACAAGTGGTATCCATGGAAAAGAGCTTTCCATTTAGCAAAAAATGGAGATATAGAAGCTACTGTTGGCTGGGAGAAAACAAAAAAAAGAGAAAAATATTTTTTATTTAGTGAACCTATTTTGATTGGTGATGTTGTTTTCTTTCATCTAAAAGATTTAAATTTTTCTTGGAATGAAATAGATAAACTAAATAACTTCAAGATAGGAACAGTAACAGGATATGACTACAAAGGCTCTCTTGAGAAGCTAAAAAAGAATAAAAATGTAAAGATATATGATGTAATAAATGAAAAGAAACTTTTTGAGCTTCTTTTAAACAAGCGTTTTGATTTAGTTATTATAAATAAAAATGTTGGATATGGCATATTAAAAAAGTTCTTTGAAAAAAATAGTATAAACAATATTACCCACCATAAAAAACCCTTTTCACAAGAGAAACTAAGACTATTATTTAACAAAGATATCAAAAAAAACTATGAGTATTTACAAAGATTCAACAAAGGTTTAAAAAAGATAAAAGTTAGTGGAGAGTTTGATAGACTATATAAGCAAGCAATTAATTAAAATGACCCTAAAGCCATTTTAATTACTTTTGATTTTCAAAAGCTTCAAATAAATGTTTATTTTTCTTTACTAAAATCTCTTGTCTTCTTAAAATTTTATCTAATTTTACAACTACAAAAAGTGAAGCTAAGCCAACAATAACAATACATATAAGCATAGTAATTAATAATTCCATAATATTTTATTCCTTTATGATAGTGATTATCATTCTAATATATTAAAGCTAAATTATTCCTTATTGTTTTTGTTTTTTGTATCTTTTTTTATAATATTTTTTAAACTCATAGATTTATCAAACTTAAATACCACAACCAATGCAATAAAACCTACAATCAAAAGTCCAACTAAAAGTGTTAATAGAATATCCATACTCATCCTTTTGTAATATTTATATTACTTTATAAAAAGGCCGTCACGTTTTGCGTCACAAAATTCAAAAATTTATATTTTTTTTGAAATTCTTTATTAATTCTTTTTTCTAGAGTTTTTTAGATATACTTTCAAAAAAACTTAGGAATAAGAATGTCAAACGTTGAAAAACTAGAAAAAATATTAAAAGAAGAGTTTTTACCAGAACTTGAAGAAAATCTAAAAGAACTTGCAAGCTATACTCAATCTTGGAAAGCAACTTCAGAAGATAAAGAAGAGTTTGAAGATCTTAAAGAGATGAAAACTTACTTTGATAATGTAATTGAAGATTTAAACAATAAAAATATCAATGAAGATGATGCTTCTGAGATTTTAGAAGTATTAAACGAAATGAGATTAGATAACGAATAAAAGAGGTTTTACCCTCTTTTAAATAAAAAGTTCTTGATAGCTTTCAAATACTGAGCTGAACTAATAAACGATCCCATAATAATAAACACACAAGCTAATGTAACTGCTAAAGTAAAATTAGCATAACCTAATACCACAAGTAATAGTGTAGATAAAAGTGGTGTAAAGTATGAAATAGAACCAAGAAGTTTTATATCTGCATTTTTAACTCCATAATCCCACAAATAAAATGCTCCGCCAACAGGCCCAAGTCCTAACATTAAAGCCCCAAATAGTTCTGTTGCATTTGGTGTAACTGTTGTTTCAAACACCAAGTGACATAAACTTGATAAAATAACCGTTGCTATACAAAAACCTGTAACTGCATAGGTTGGAACATGAGCAAGGGTTCTTGATATTACAGAATAAGAAGACCAAGTAAGTGCAGCAATTAGTGCAAAGATATATCCCCACATATATTGTGCTTCAAAATTGAAACTTCCATCTTTTGATACTAAAAAGAATGCACCAATTAATCCTAATGTAGCTCCTAGAATATGAAACCATCTAAGCTTTTCATTTGGTAGGAATGCTGAAAATACTACAATCAACAAAGGCCATAAATAGTTTAATAAGTTTGCTTCAACTGCTGGGGCATTTTTGATAGCTAAAAAGTAAAAAAAGTGATATCCAAAAAGTCCAGTTATTCCAAACATCCAAACTTTTGGTGAAATTTTAAACAGCTCTTTTACATGAACATTCTGTTTTTTTAGTAATAATAATCCGATAAAGGAAGCAACTAAAAAAGCCATTGCTGTTAATTGAAATGCTGGAATTTCAGTAGTTAATATAGAAAATAATGCCAATGATGCCCAAAGCAAAATAGCGAAAATTCCGTATATGTTTCCACGTTTAGCTTCCATATAAATCCTTGTTTTTCGCAATAATAACCAATATTGTATAAAAGGGTTATTATTTAACTTTAGCTTAAAATTTTAAATTAAATAAATTATTTTTTTTGTTTTTTACTTATAATGATAAAATTATTTTAGAATATTCACTAGTGAAAGGATACACTATGAATTCATACAACTTTAAAACGTACAGTGAACTTTTTACGTATATTACGACTGAGTATGAGAATGAATATTTTCTGAATTATCTTCAAAACGGCGAATATAAAAATATTTCTATTGAAGATTTCAAAAATAAAGTTATATGTTTAAGCCTTGCTTTAAAAGATTTAGGAATTAAAGAAGGTGATAATGTAGCAATTTTTGCTGCCTCATCTCCATTTTGGCTTATATTTGATTTTGCTATACATCAAGTAGGTGCTGTATCAGTTCCTATTTTTGCAAACATCTCAACAACTAATTTAAATTTTGAAATCAAAGATGCAAATATTAAATATATCTTTGTTGATGCACAAGATAGAATTGCTGATATTGAAAATGAAAATAAAGATATGGTTTTTATTACTCATAACTTTTGTATAAAAGAAAAAAACTTTTATAACTATGATGAGATATTAGTAACAGGGAAACAAATATGTGACCAAAAAGGCTTTACTCCTCATGTTCCAAAAGAGGATGAACTATTCTCAATTATTTACACAAGTGGAAACACTGGAACTCCAAAAGGTGTAATGCTAACACATAGAAATATAATCTCACAACTACAAGATATAAATCAATTGATTATGTTAAAACAAAATGAAACAATACTTTCACTTTTACCTTTAGCTCATATTTTTGAAAGAACAGTTATGAGTTACTATTTAAGTAGAGGTGTTTCTATATATTTTGTTGATGAAATTCCTAATGTAGGAAATCTACTAAAAGTTGTGAAACCAACAATGCTTACAGCAGTTCCAAGGCTCTTGGAAAAAATATTTAACAAAATCAAAATGAATATTTTAGCTAAACCTTTAGTAAGTAGAATGATTGCCACTTTAGCATTTAATTATGCATTAAAAGAGGACATCAATAAAAAATCAATTTTATTTAAAATCTATGACAAAGTTGTTTATAGCAAACTTCGAGAGATATTTGGCTCAAGGGTTACAAAACTTGTAAGTGGAGGAGCCCCTCTTCCAAAAGATATTGCACAATTTTTTGTAAATATTGGAGTACCTGTTTTCCAAGGATATGGACTAACAGAGTTTTCACCAGTTATCTCTACAAACCATCCAAACTCAAATGTTATTGGTTCAAGTGGTAGAGTAATTCCAAGTGCAAATATTAAATTAAGTGAAAATGATGAGTTGCTTGTAAAAGGCCCTTCAATTATGAAAGGTTATTTAAACCAACCAGAATTAACAGCTGCGACAATTGATAAACAAGGTTGGTTACACACAGGTGATGTTGCACATATTGATGGACAAGGTTACTTATTTATTAAAAGTAGACAAAAGGAGATATTTAAAACATCAACAGGTGAATATGTTGCTGCTATTCCAATAGAGCAAGAGTTATCTAAAAATAGATATATAGAGTTTGCAGTAATTGTTGCTGCTAATAAAAAATACACGACTGCTCTTTTATTTGTTGATAGGGAGAAATTCTTAGAAGAGCAAAAAATAAATAAAGACTTAACAATAGAAGATTATTATAATAATGACGAAATAACTTATGATATTAATCAACATATTGAAAATCTAAATAAAAATTTAAACGAATGGGAGAAAGTGGTTCAATACAAAATCATCACAAATGAAATATCAATTGAAGGTGGTGAACTAACTCCTTCTATGAAGATTTGTAGAGGAAAAATTGAACAAAAATATGAAGACGTTATAGATAGTATGTATTAGGAGAGCCATCATGAAAGAAAGAATTGCAATTATAGATGGACTAAGAAGTCCTGTTGCCAAAGCAAATGGCAAGCTAAACAACGTAGGTGCAGATACTTTAGGTGCGATTATTACTAAAGAACTTATTTTAAGAAATGGCCTAGATTATGCACAATTTGATGAAGTTATCATAGGGAATGTAGCACAACCTGCTAATGCTGCAAATATTGCCAGAGTTATGGCAATACGAGCAGGCTTCCCACAAAGTATTCCTGCATATACAGTTCATAGAAACTGTGCATCTGGTATGCAATCAATCTCTTCAGCTATTGAAAAAATATATGCCAACCAAGGTGATTTATATTTAGTTGGGGGAATTGAATCTATGAGTAATATCCCTCTATTACACTCTGATAAATTTAGAAACTTTATGACAAAACTTACTTATGCAAGAAATGCAAGTGATAAACTTCAACTGTTAAGTACATTTAAACCTAGTTTTCTAAAACCGGTTATTGGACTTATTTCTGGATTAACAGATCCTATTTCTGGAAAGATTATGGGAATTACAGCTGAGAATCTTGCAAATGAGTTTAAAATCAGTAGATTAGATCAGGATAAATATGCTTTAAACTCTCACTTAAAAGCAGAACGAGCTATTAAATCAAAAGTATTAGCAGAAGAAATTCATCCTATTATGACAAAAGATTCTGGCATTGTAGATGATGATGGAGTAAGATATGGTCAAAATATGGAAAGTCTTAAAAAATTAAGACCTATTTTTGATAGATTAAGTGGAACAGTAACTGCTGGTAATTCATCGCAAGTATCAGATGGAGCTTGTTCACTTATAGTTACTACAGAATCAAAAGCAAAACAGTTAGGACTAGAGCCTTTAGGATTTGTAAGTGATTATGCTTATGCTGGACTTGATGCACATAGAATGGGATTAGGTCCTGTTTATGCAACAAAAAAACTATTTGATAAAACTGGTACTAAACTAAGTGATATAGATATTATTGAACTTAATGAAGCTTTTGCAGCACAAGTTATTGCAAACTTAGAAGCCTTTAAATCAAATGCATTCTGTCAAAAAACTTTTGGCTGTGATGCTATTGGTGAGATTGATGAGAGTATTTTAAATGTAAATGGTGGAGCTATTGCACTTGGTCACCCAGTTGGAATGAGTGGTTCAAGAATAGTTCTTACAGCACTAAAAGAGTTAAGAAGAAGAAAAGCTAAAAAAGCCCTAGCAACATTATGTGTTGGTGGTGGGCAAGGTGCAGCTTTTCTTTTGGAGGTGTAAAATGAAGAATTTAAATATAGAAATCAAAGAAGGTATTGCTAGATTAACTTTAGATTTAGAAAATGAAAAAGTTAATAAACTATCAATTGCAATACTTGAAGAGTTTGATAAAGCCTTAGACACTATCAAAGACAATTCTTCAATTAAAGCCTTAGTAATTCAAAGTGCTAAAAAAAATGTATTCATTGCTGGTGCAGATATAGAAGAGATAGAAAAACTAACAGATGAAAGATTAGTTTATGACTTACTTATGAGAGTTCATGGTATTTTTAATAAACTTGAAAATCTTCCATTCCCTTCTATTGCTTATATCAATGGTGCTTGTATGGGTGGAGGCTTAGAGCTTGCACTTGCTTGTACTTATAGAGTTGCAACAGTAAATGAAAAAACTAAAATTGCATTTCCAGAAGTTAAACTAGGATTCTTTCCAGGTTTTGCAGGATGTTTAAGAGCCCCAAAAGTTGTAGGACTTATAAATGCTCTTGATTTAATCCTTTCAGGTAAAACTATTGATGCAAAAAAAGCATATAGAATGAATCTAGTAAATGAAGTTTTTCATGATGGTCAAAAAGAATCAAAACTAGAAGCGTTTATTCAAAATGTAGTAAATAAAAAAGTTAAGAGTAGAAAAAAATTTAATGTATTAGAGACTTGGCCTTTAAGAGAGATAATCTTTTCTAAAACATATAAAACTTTAGAAACAAAGGTAAACAAAGATTTCAAAGCTCCTTATGTGGCGCTAGAAGTTATCAAAGATACTTATGCAAGATCTTTTAAAGAAGGTATAAAAGTAGAAGCAAGGGAGTTTTCGAAACTTGCAGTAACTAAAGAGTCAAAAAATATGATTAAACTATTTTTTACTTTCCAAAAATTAAATAAAAATTATGAAAAAACTACTTCACCTATAAAATCATCTATAATTTTAGGTAATGGTATTATGGGTAAAGGTATTATTTGGTTATTCTCTAAGTATTTAGATGAAGTTAGAATCAAAGTAAGAAAAATTGAACAGATTCAAACTATCTTAAAAGATGTATCTAAAATCTATGATTTCTTAGTAAAAACTAGAAGAATGACAGCAAATCAAGTGGATTTCAAACTAAATAAAATCTCTTATACTGATGATTTTAATGGATTAAAAAATACTGATTTTGCTATTGAAGCAATTATAGAAGATGAAAAAACAAAAAAAGATACCTACAATAAACTTGAGAGAGTACTAAAAGATGATGCAATTATTGCAACAAACACTTCATCAATTTCAATTGAGAAACTAGGAGCTGATGTTAAAAACAAAGAGAACTTCCTTGGAGTTCATTTTTTTAATCCAGTAAATATGATGCCTTTAGTTGAAGTAATTCCATCATCTCACACATCAAAGGAGACAATTAATAAAGTATTTGAACTATTGATTTCTTGTGGTAAAACACCTATTTTAGTTGGTGATTGTGCAGGATTTATTGTAAATAGAATTTTATTACCATACTTAAATGAAGCTGCATTTATTTTAGAGCAAAAAAATGATATCAAACATATTGATAAAGTTATCAAAAACTTTGGTATGCCAATGGGACCATTTACCTTAGCTGATACTGTTGGTATTGATATTGGATATAAAGTTGCAACTATTCTAAAAGATGCTTATGGTGAAAGAATGCCAGTAGCTCCTATTATTGAAAAAATTTACAAAAAAAATGAGTTAGGTGTTAAATCAGGAGCAGGTTTTTATAAATATAGTAAAAACAAAAAAGATAAAACAATAAATAACAATATTACGCAGATGCTAGATAAAAGTAGTAAACTAATCACAGATGAGCAGATTGTAAATAGATGTATATTTATTATGATAAACGAAGCATCTAGATGTTTAGAAGAAAACATTGTAACTGATCCTACTATTATTGACTTTGCAATGGTAACAGGTACTGGTTTCCCTGCATACAAAGGTGGACTTTGTACATTAGCTAACGAAATAGGAATTGAAAAGATTGTAAAAACTCTTCAAGACTATGAGAAAGATTACGGAAGCAGATTTAAACCTAGCGATCTTCTTATAAAACTAAATGAAGCTAATCTAGACTTCAACACAGGAGAAGCATTATGGAAGCACTAATTTTATTAATAATACTTTTAATTTTAGGATATAACTCATTTCCTTTATACGCATACTTTGTAGTATCAGGAGTATATTCACTAGCATTTTTTGATGGTGGTGTGATTTACTGGAGTGTATTCTTTATACTTGCGGCAGTATTCTTAATCCAACCATTAAGAATCAAGTTTGTTACAAATAAACTAATAGATTTTATAAATAAAAATGGAATGATGCCCAAAATCTCTGATACAGAAGAAGCAGCATTACAAGCTGGTACAAACTGGGTAGAATCTGATTATTTTAAAGGTGATATTGACTTTGATACTGTTGCAAATGAAACAATTACAGAATTAACAGAAGAGGAACAAGCCTTTTTAGATAATGAAGTAGAAGAACTTTGTTCTATGGCAACTGATTGGGAGATCTTCCAAAAAAGAGACTTAAGCCCAGAAGTTTGGCAGTTCATAAAAGACAAAAAGTTCTTTGGAATGATTATTCCAAAAGAGCATGGTGGTTTAGGATTTAGTGCAACAGCACACTCTAAAGTGATTGAAAAACTAGTTTCAAGATCGCAAGTTTTAGCAATTACTATTATGGTTCCAAACTCACTTGGACCTGCTGAATTAATTGAAAAACATGGTACTGATGAACAAAAAGAGAAATACTTAAGTGATTTAGCTTTAGGTATTCAAGTTCCTTGTTTTGGTCTTACTGAACCAAATGCAGGTAGTGATGCCACATCTATTAAATCAAATGGTGTTGTTTTCAAAGATGAAAAATCTGGGGAATTAAAAATCAGATTAAACTTTGAAAAAAGATATATCACTCTTGGAAATATTGCTACATTAATTGGTCTTGCTTTTGTATTAAAAGATCCAGATCATTTACTTGGAGAACAAGAGGATTTAGGAATTACATTTGGTTTAGTTAATCATAAGAAAAAAGGTGTTGATAATTCACAAAGACATGACCCACTTGGTATTCCTTTTGTAAATTCACCTTTATATGGTAAAGATGTAATCATTGATTTTGAGGATATTATTGGTGGACACAAAGGGATTGGTAAAGGTTGGCAAATGCTTGTTGAATCTTTATCTGTTGGACGTGGTATTTCTCTTCCTAGTGTAAGTTTAGGAGGAAGTAAATTTGCGTTAAATGTAGTAAGTTCATACTCACAATTAAGAGAACAGTTTGGACTTAGTATCAACCATTTTGAAGGTGTTGAAGAGAAAATTGCAAAAATTGCAGCCTTTACTTATATGTTAAATGCAGCTAGAAACTATACTTTAGATGCTATTGATAATGGTGAAAAACCAGGTGTTATTAACTCAGTTATGAAATATCATGCAACTGAAAAATTTAGAGAAGTTATAAATGACTCTATGGATGTATTAGGAGGTAGTGCAATTATTAGAGGGGAAAACAACCTTTTAGCCCATGCATATTTTGCTTTACCTATTTCTATTACAGTTGAAGGAGCGAATATCTTAACAAGAAATTTAATGCAGTTTGGACAAGGTCTAATCAAATCTCATCCATATATTTATAAACAAATTAATGCATTAAAATATGGTAATACTGAGAGTTTTGATAAAGGCTTTTTCGGACATGTAAACTTAGGATATAGCTCACTATGTAAAACAATATTCTATAACCTAACAAGAGGTCATATTATTTGTGAAAAAGGTGATTTTTCTAGATATAAACAAAAAGCTACATGGGTAAGTGCTGAATTTACTCTTCTTACTAATGTTGCTTTAGCAATACTTGGACCTGCACTTAAAAAAAGAGAGAATATAAGTGCAAGATTTGGAGATATTCTTTCAAACTTATATCTAATTACAGCAACAATTAGAGAGTTCGAAAACAATCCAAAAGATGAAAATAAAGATTTAGTAGATTATGTATGTCAATACTGTTTTAATGAGATTCAAATTGCAAGAGAAGAGATAGTATCAAATATTGGTAAATTAGGATATTTACTTCCATTAGTAAAACTAAATCCTATTTCAACAAAACCTGAAGATAAAATCAATGCAAGAATTGTAAGATCATTAAATGATGAAGAGAGATTAGCTGAGTTAACATCAAATATTTTTATTGACCCATCAGTTAATGATAGATTCTCAAAATTACAAAAAGCAGTAAAACTAAATAAAAACAACCAAAAAAACTTCAAAGTTTTAAAAGAGGCAATTAAAACAGGTGCTATAGAGTTTGACTCTATAGAAGTTATGCTTGATAACTTAGTTCAAAGGGAATTAATTTCGAAAGATGATGCGCAAGCTATGATTGAAGCTCATGAATTAAAACAAGAGGTAATCTCAGTGGATGCCTTTAAAGTTAGAAGTTATAAGGCTGCCAGATAGAAAAGGCTTAGTTATGAAGAAAAGTGATTTATTAATAGATACAAACGGATATGTTTTAAGCTTACTAGAAAAAGTCCTAGATGCAAATGTAATCATCAAAGGAAAAGAGAATATTCCTACAAATAATCCAAGAATGTTTGTAGCAAATCACTTTACTAGAACAGAAGCAATGCTTGTGCCTTATACTATGTATAATCTTACAGGGAAAAAGGTAGGAGTTATTGCTGATGATTCTTTATTCAAAACATATTTTGGAAACTTCTTGAGTAATCTTGGAGCAATGAGAAAATCTCATCCTCTAAGAGACAATCATATTTTAGGTGATTTACTAACAGCTTGTAAAGACTGGATGATATTTCCAGAAGGAAGTATGGTAAAAGCTAAAGATATAGAAAAAATAGATGACCATTTTTGCGTAAAAATAGATGGAACATGCCAAAGAGTTTTTACTGGTGCTACATATTTTGCTTTATATTCTCAGCTTTTAAGACAAAGTTACTTTAACTACAAAGTAAAAAACTTCAAAAAATTTCAAAGAAAATATTTTATAAATGAGTGTGGTGATATTACAGAAAATGAAACTATGATAGTTCCAATAAATATATCATATTCAAAACTAAGAACAGGAGATAATTTTCTAATCTCTATGGCTGAAAAAATAGCTGGAGAATTAGGTGAAAATATCAAGGAAGAGCTTGAAATTGAGAGTAATATCATATTAAACTCTAAAATTATTATTCAAATCCTTGAACCGATTAGTACAAAAGATTTGATTGAACAATACAAAGAAGAACTTAACCATAACAAAACAATTAGTAAAATTAGATATGAAGCTACTCATAATTTTATGAATACTATTTATGAATCACTAACTATTAACTTTGATCATATATTTATTCTAACACTATTTTTGTACCCTAAAAAAATCATTAATATAAAACACTTTAAAAGATTGATTTATTTAATAATTACAAAAATCAAAAAAAGAGATTTTTATATTGATGATATTGATGAAAATTTATTAGCTTTAATTTCATATGAAAAACATGAACAGTTTGATAATGTTTTAGAATTGGCTCAAAAAGATAATATTATTTCAAAAGAGAATGATGAGTACGTTGTGGATAAAAAAACTCTTTTAAACAATCATACCCACCATACTATTAGACAAAAAAATATTTTAAAAGTAATACTAAATGAGATTCAGATAAATGAAAAAGTTGTAAAACTAGTAAAAAAACTAGTTCTTACAGATGAAAATAAAATAAACAATAAACTTCTGAAACTACTTCAAAAACAAGAGTTAAGAGATTATAAGTTAGCCCATGATAAATATATAGAGTTTGCCGATTCTAAACCTGAAGATATTGGAAAACCTAAATATTATGATAATGATTCAGATACTTGTATTATTACTTTACATGGATTCTCTTCTGCACCTAAAGAAGTTGAACAACTTTCACTTTATTTATATGAAAACGGTTTTGCAGTTTATTCTCCAAGACTAGAAGGTCATGGAACAAGTCCTGAAGATTTAAAACATAAAACGTGGGAAGATTGGTATGATTCAATTAGTAGAGCAATTAGTATTGCTTCAATAAAATATAAAAAAATATATATTGTAGGATTTTCAACGGGTGGACTTTTAGCACTGCTAAGCTCTAAGAAGTCTTATCATGAGTTTAGTGGTATTGTATGTATAAATGCAGCACTAAATCTAAATGATATTAGAGTAAAAACCCTACTTCCTGCTGTATCATTCTGGAATGATTTAGTAAGAGCCTTTAATGAAGATAATCTTGCAAAGGATTATATAGATAATAATGCTGAGAATCCAGATATAAATTATGATAAGTATTATGTAGAATCAATAGTTCAATTAAATCTTCTAATGAGTAATACAAAGAAAAGTCTAAAAGATATTACTTGTCCTACTTTAATTCTTCAAGCAAAAGATGATCCTGTTGTAAATCCAAGTTCAGCATATGAGATTTTTAATAAAATTAGTTCTGAAAATAAAAAAATTGAACTTTTAGAAGGTAAAAATCACGTTATTGTAAAAGGTGAAAATACAAAAGAATTATATGATTCAATCCTAAAATTCATCAATGACAACCTTTATCCACAGTTCCTTCACTAAAATTTCTTACTATAATTTTATAAATTATAAATTAGACCTTACCCTAATATTGTTTTGATATAATTACAAAATAATATAAAAAGGAATAAAAATGAAGTTTTTAAGAAACCTATTTTATGTAACTCTTATTTCTTTAATCATAGTTGGGTGTACTCACAAAACACCATATACTAATAGATCTCAAATGATTTTTATGTCTCCTAAACAAGAGCTTGCCTTAGGTGAAAAAGCATATAAAGAGAGCCTTTCAAAATCTAAAGTAATAGTAGGAACAAAAGATGCCAACAAAGTAAAACAAATTGGTCAAAGAATTGCAAATGTAGCTAATAGACCTGATTTTAAATGGGAATTTAACTTAGTTGATAACAAAGCAAAAAATGCCTTTTGTTTACCAGGTGGAAAAGTTGTTGTTTATACAGGTATTTTAGATGTTGCAAAAAATGATGATCAGTTAGCAACAGTAATGGCTCACGAAGTTGCCCATGCATTAGCAAGACATGGTGCTGAAAGAATGAGTTCAGCAATGGTTCAACAAGGTATTCAGGTACTTGGAAATGTAGTCTTACAATCAACTGCTCCTCAATATACAAATGTATTTAATCAAGCATATGGTATTGGTTCTCAAGTTGGTGTTATGCTTCCTTATGGAAGGTTACAAGAAAACGAAGCTGACGAGATTGGTATTTATTTAATGGCCAAAGCAGGATACAATATAGATGAAGCATTAAACTTCTGGCAAAATATGAGTGCAGGTAAAAAAGAGACTAATGAATTCTTTTCAACTCACCCTAGTTCATCTACTAGAATTAAAAATATTAACAGAGTTATAAACGATATTAAATCACAAGCTCCAAGAGTAACAATACCTTCAAATACTAATAAATCACCTAGTAATAGTTCTTTAGGAAATAAGATCCATTAAATAGAAGTAAATAACTACTTCTATTTAATACTTACTCTTTTGGAAGAGTAACCTCAAAACAAGCCCCTTCATCTATATTTTGAACTGTTATTGTTCCATGAAGTCTTTCTTCAACTATTTTTTTACTCATAAATAGTCCAACTCCACTACCTTCTTTATGTGCTTTTGTAGTAAAGTATTTATCAAATATAAAGGCTATATTTTCATCTTTTATTCCACCAGCATTATCTATAACCTTTATGATAAGCTGCGTATCAAAAACCTCAACAGCTATTTTGATTTTTCTATTTTCAACAACATCTAATAAGGCATCATGTGCATTGTTTATTAAGTTCATTAGAACTTGCATTAAATCATTTTCATAATTTATTGTTGAGATATCACCTATATCTTTTTGTATTTCAATAAAATCACCTTTTAGTTTAGCACTTAGAAGATTTACAGTTCTATCTACTAAAGTATTTAAATCAAATCTATGTTTTTGAGTATCATAAGCTAAGAAGTTTCTAAAATCATCAACAGTATGGGACAAATACTTTACAGATGTTTCAATAGTTTCTAAACCATGTAAAAGTTTTTCGTCATCAAGTTGATCATACTCTCTTTGTATTTTTATTCCACTTGTTGCAACTGTTATAGAAGATAAAGGCTGTTTCCATTGATGAGTAATATTCTCAAACATTTCACCTAAGATTGCTAGCTTGGATTGATTTAAAATCAATTCTTCTTTTGTTTTTAAATCCTCTACTAACTTATCATTATAAATTTTCAGTTTTAAATGGGTATTTATTCTAGCTTTTAAAACAACTGGTTCTATTGGTTTAATTACATAATCAACAGCTCCTAGTTCAAAACCTCTAACAATATCTTTTTCATGTTCAAGTATTGTTACAAATATAATAGGAATATTTGAATACTCTTTTTTATCATTTAATATCTCACAAAACTCATAACCATTCATCTCAGGCATAATAACATCAAGTAGAATCAAATCAGGCTTTAACCCCTCTTCTAACATCTCTAAAGCTTTAAGACCACTAGTTGCAACTGATACGGTATAGTCATTTTTTAAAACTTCAATCATTACTTGAATATTTTCAGGGGAATCATCTACAACTAATAAAGATGGTTTTAACTCTTCTAAATCCCTTTGAGTTAAAACCTTTAACATTAATCTCTCTTCATCTATTTGTTTAGTTTTTTCTATACTTATATAGGTTCTAATTTTATGAAGAATTATCTCTTTTGAAAAAGGTTTTGTTATAAAATCAATAGCTCCAATTTTCAGGGCTTCTTCTTGTTGTTCAATACTATTTAATGAAGTAACAAAAACAATAGGAATATGAGAAGTTAAACTATTCTCTTTTAACTGTTTACAAACTTCATAACCATCAATATCAGGCATTACAACATCAAGTAAAATCATGTCAGGTAAAGGGTGTGTTTTAGCTAATTGAATAGCCTTTTGTCCCGAAGTAGCAGCAATTAAAGTATAATCTTCTTTTAAAATATTCATCAATAAGTGAATATTAGATGACACATCATCAACAATTAAAATTCTAGGTTTATTCATTATTCATATCCTTTAAAAATGCTTCTATTAATTCATCAACTCTATCCATATCAAATTCACTTAAAGCTGTTGCCAAAGATAAAGAGAACTCTTCATAATCTTTTTGTAAATATGGTTTTAACTCTTCTAAATTCTCTTCACACTTTACAATATCTGCATTTAAATTGTTTTTCATATCATAAAGTAATTCTGTAACTATCTTAGTATCAAATCTTTTTTGTTCAATATCACTTGGCATATCAAGTTTTTCTATTTCATTTATTACTTTTTTAAGACTTTTATCCATTTTTTCAAACATATCAAATGAAGGTAATTTACCAGATACTAAAACTGCATTGATTTTACTTAAGTCATCAAATAACTCAATGGCTGCTATATTTCCTGCAATACCTTTTAGTTCATGTATTTTTTTATCTAAATTACTTATATCTTTTGAAGATATTAATTCTTCGATATAAATAAATACATCATGATAATGTATATTAAACTGATCAAGGATTTTTATGTATGCCTTTTCATTATTTGACATTCTACTCATTGCTTCATCTATATCTAAAATTGATTTATCTATTTTATAAATAAACTCAAAACCATTTAGATTGTTTTCTTCTAATTTCTCTACTTCATCTATATATAATTTTAATGTATCATATAGTTTCTCTGGATTTATAGGCTTAGTAATATGTTCATTCATCCCAGCTTCTATACTTTTTTCTTTATCTCCAACAAGGGCATTTGCACTTAAAGCTATAATAGGTATTTCTTTAAAATACTCATCCTCATATTTTCTAATTCTTCTAGTAGCTTCTAATCCATCCATTTTTGGCATTTGAATATCCATAAGAATTAACTTATAATCTTTTGTTTGAACTTTTTCTAAAGCCTCTTCTCCATCATTTGCTACCTCAACACTTAAACCAAATGCTTCAAGCATTGTTACAGCAAATTCTTGATTTAGTTGATTATCTTCAACTAATAAAACCTTTGCATTACTTAGATGCTCATTTCTATTTTGTTTATTTGTATATCGTGGAAGAGAAGTATTACTATTTAAACTATTAATAATTGAATCATATAAAGTTGAAGGAGATATAGGTTTTGTTAAATATCCTAAAATCCCATACTTTTCAACCTCTTCTTCAATTATCTCTTGAGAGTATGCAGTAACAATCAGGGTTTTTGGTGTTTTATTGGCTAAAATACCTTTATATTGAAGATATGTTTCTACTCCATTTAATCCTGGCATTTTATAATCTAAGAATACTAAATCATATTCAAATTTCTGAACTATATTAATAGCCTCTTCTCCACTATTTACCACATCAACACAATAATCAAATGACTCCAACATCTCTTTTAATACATGACAAGCAGTAGGATTATCATCTACAATTAAAACACTAAGATTTGTCATAGTCATAGGTAAGTTAAAATCTTTATACAAATGTTCTTTTATAGTTTTTACTTTTATTGTAAAACATATAGTTGTTCCTATTCCCTCTTGAGAATCTTCAAGCCATATATCTCCATCAAGTAAATTTGATAGTTTTTTAGAAATTGCAAGTCCAAGTCCAGTTCCATTAAAACTCCTTGTAGCAGAATCATCAACTTGTGAAAACTCTTGGAAAAGTTTTTCTTGATTCTGTTTTGAAATTCCAATACCAGTATCTTTTACACAGAACATTAAAACTGCTTCATCGTCATTTTGGCTAACTAACTTAGTTGATACTAAGATTTCACCTTCATTTGTAAATTTAATTGCATTAGATAGAAGGTTATTTAATATCTGAGAAATTCTTAGAGAATCACTTATAACATTAACGGGGAATGTTTTATCGTAATATGTTAAAAGCTCCAATTCATTCTCTTCAGCTTTTACACTCATTACACTCATAATTTCATTTATTAATAAATGTATATCAAACTCAGCATTTTTAATTTCCATTTTATTAGCTTCAATTTTTGAGAAGTCTAAAATATCATTAATGACCCCTAGAAGAGAGTTAGCTGCTCCATGTGCTTTTTTGATATAATTATCTTGTGTTGTGTTTAGATTTGTTTTTTCAAGTAAATACAACATTCCTAATACAGCATTCATAGGAGTTCTAATTTCATGACTCATTTTTGCTAGGAAGTCTGATTTTGCTCTATTTGCACTCTCTGCTTCTTTTTGTGCAATTAATAATTCTTTTTGAACTTTTACTTTCTCAGTTACATCCTCTTTAATTGAAGCAAAATATTTAATCTTTCCATCTTCATCAAAAATTGGAGCAATAACAGCACTTTCCCAAAATATTTCACCATTTTTCTTTTTATTTGAAAACTCACCACTCCAAGTTTTACCTGAAAGAACTGTTGACCAAAGGTTTGAATAAAAATCTTCATCCTGATAACCAGATTTCAAAATATTTGGTTTAGAACCAATAAACTCATCATATTCAAAGCCCGTTTCTTGAACACAAAATGGATTTACATACTCTATAGTTCCATTTTTATTTGTAAGCATAATAGATACTTGACTTTGTTCAATTACTTGCATATATTTATTCAATTTTTCTTGGGCGATTTTTCTCTCACTAATCTCTTGTTGTAATTTTCTATTCCAATATAAAATAAATAAAACAATTGTAATAAATGCCCCTAAGATTTTATATACCAATGAATAATCAACAACTTCGTGCATCTTTACAGTTAGCCACTGTTTTTTAATCTCTTTTACTTTTTCATTATCACTTACTGTAATAACTTTATTTAAAATTTTTAAAAGTTCTGGTTCATCGTTTCTAACTGCGATTCTAAGATAATAGTCTATATCTGCTTTTGCTGCTATCTTAAGATTTGTCATTCCATTTTTAGCAATTGAATAACTTACAGCTGCTGTTGTATTTACAAAACCATAAAGTTCTCCACTACTAACTTTAAATAAACCATCAGCAACATCATTTACATCTACAAGATTTATATTTGGATATTTATTTTTTAGAAGCTCCACTACTGCTGAGTTTTTAACTACACCAATTCTTTTATTTGTAATATCATCAAAATCATCAATAAAAGGCTCTTTCTCTCTTGTTACAATAACCTGAGGAAATTTTAAATATGGTTTTGTAAAGTTTAAGTATTTTTTTCTATTTGAAGTAGATACAGCTGCACTGATAATATCACACTTCTTTTCTTTTGCAAATTGAAGTGTTTCATCCCAAGAAGATGTTTCCACTAGTTTTATTGGAAAGTTTAATTTATCTTCATAAACTTTAATAATCTCAGCAACCATTCCTTTATGTTTACCATTTTCTATTTGTTCAAAAGGAAGCCAAGATGGATCTACACACATTTTGATATTCTCTTTTTTATTTAAAAAAGTAATTTCTTCATCAATAAGTAGTGTTTTTGAGTTTGTTTGAGTAAGGGTTTTTAAATCTAAATCCCTCGTCCATTTAAGTTCAATAAAATTTAATTCATCTTTACTTATTAAATTGAATCCTTCATCAATTTTATTTAATAAGTTTTTGTTTCCTTGTTTTACTGCTCCAAAATATTGTTTTTTATAAGCATATGTATTTTCATTATAATCAAAAGCATTTTCATCTAATTTATTCTTTTTTAAATAATAAAAAAATGTTGGTAATGAAGATAAAACTACTTTATATTGATTATTAAAAAATTCTGCATTTGCTTTGTTTGCACTATCAAATGTTTTTATTGACATATTAGGAAAATTGTTTTGCATGTAAATTGAAGGATAGCCATTATCTATAGCTATAACATAAGGATTTAAGTCATCTATATTTTCAATGTTTCCTATGTTTTTATGATAGAAAAAGTATTTGTTATTATTGTAAAGTACATGTTTTGTGTAATCTAAAAACTCATCTCTTTGTTTTGTATAATAAAGACCTGCATGAATATGGGCTCTTCCATCTTTTACCATATTTAGACTTTCAGTCCAAGAAGCCTCAATAAACTCTATATTTGTATTTGTTTTTTTTGCCCAAAGTTGCCAAATATCAATAAACATTCCATTTGGTTTTTTATTATTATCTGTAAATTTTAAAGGAGGAGTTCCTGTATTATAAACAATTTTTACAACGTCATTTGAAACTAAAGAGGTACTAATTATGGCAATTAGCAAAGATATTTTTAAAAAGCTCACTTCTCATCCAATCTATAATATACATATTTGAGTAAATTACTTTATTATAATAAAAATAATAATTATATAATATTAAAAATAGTTGAAATTTTAAAGTTTAAAGCTATAAAAAGTAAGTTGAGAGGGAAGTAAATAAAATAGAGAAAAACTCTCTATTTTATTGATTATCCAATGTTTGTATAAACAGCTTGAACATCATCATCTTCATCAAGTTTTTCTAATAACTTGTTGATTTCTTCTTGTTGTTCTTCAGTAAACTCTTGTGGGTTATTAGAAATTCTTTCTAATTTTGCTTTTTTAAGCTCAATTCCCATATCTTCGAAAGCTTTATTAAGTGTTCCAAAATCTTTGTAATCAGCAGTAACTAATACAATTCCTTCTTCTTCATCTTCTTCAATCTCTTCAAGACCTGCATCAATTAATTCTAATTCTAATTCTTCTAAATCCATATCTTCAGTTTTTTCAAACTCAAATAAGGCTTTTCTATCAAAGAAAAACTCTAATGAACCAGTTGGCGCCATTTGACCACCATTTTTATTAAAATGCATTTTTACATTTGCAACTGTTCTTGTATTGTTATCTGTTGCAGTTTCAACAAATACTAAAACTCCATGAGGACCTTTTCCTTCAAAGTTTACGTCTGTATAGTTAGCTGCATCTTTACCAGTTGCTCTTTTAATTGCCGCTTCAACATTTGATTTTGGCATATTTTCAGCTTTTGCATTTAAGATAGCTGTTCTTAATGCTGAGTTTGTTTCAGGGTCTGCCCCTCCAGCTTTTGCTGCAATTTCAATTGATTTTGCAAGTTTAGGGAAAACTCTAGACATTGCTCCCCATCTTTTCATTTTTGCTGCTTTTCTATATTCGAAAGCTCTACCCATGATAACTCCATAATTTACAAAATTTTTGGCGATTATACCAAGTTTGTAATTATTAATACTTTAATCTATAAATTTTAAATAAAAGGCTAATTTTCCTTGATTTATATTCGATTTTTAATTACAATTAATTTTACTACTTATCAAGGAGTAAAATATGTCATTAAGCAATGAAGTTCTTTCGCAAGTTAACTGTACAATCTACAAATATAATTACAATAAAAACTCTTTTCAAATTAGAAACTATTTTAAAACTAACACTATTAAATTACTTGAAGAGTATGAGAATATAGTAAATATTCTTATTGAAAACAAAATAAAATTCAATATACAAAACGATAATACGATAGTAATTACAAAATAATATAAGATTTTTAAACCTTATATTATTTACAAAATTTAGCTATTACTTTTTTTACCAAGGCTTAAATCACTAAACTCTATTAGTCTATTTTCAACTAAATAATTTAGTGAACCTTTTGGGAATTTGCCACTAGGTCCTCTTGTACCTGCATCAATGCCCATTAAAAGCTTTATACCTTCATCTACATGCTTAATAGCATATATTCTAAAATGTCCACTTTTTACAGCATTTAGAACATCCTCTTTTAGCATTAGATTTTTTATATTTGAATAAGGAATAATTACACTTGCATTAAAGTTTTTATCTTTTAATCTACATACATCAAAAAAACCTTCAATTTTTTCATTTACTCCACCAATTGCTTGTACATCTCCATTTTGATTTATTGATCCTGTTAATGCAAAGTTTTGTTTAATTGGGACATTTGAAATTGAAGAAAGCAGTGTATATAATTCTGCTAAAGAAGCACTATCACCATCTATGGGTGAATATGATTGTTCAAATACTAATGATGCACTTAAACTCATAGAAAAATCATGGGAGTATCTTGAAGCTAAAAATGAAGATAATATCATTACACCTTTTGAGTGAATTGAACCACTTAAATCAACTTCTCTTTCTATATCTACAACCCCTTCTTTTCCCACACGAGTTAAAGCTGAGATTTTTACAGGAATTGAAAAAGCATAATTACCATAATCAATTACTGATAAACCATTTATTTGCCCCACTTTCTCACCTTCTGTATCAATAAGAATAGTTTCATCTTTTATCTCTTTATATATCTCTTCTTTAATTCTTTGACTTCTATATGTTCTTGAATTTAAAGCATCTAAGATATCTTCATTTTTTATTGTTGTTGCTTTTCTTTTTGTTGCAATTAAATTTGCTTCGAAAAGTAAATCAATAATTGAGCTAAAATCCATAGATAGACTATTTGAGTCACTAACTAACCTAGATGAGAACTCAATAACTCTACCTAATGCTTTTTTTGTTAAAGGAAGTAATTCATATTTTCTAGTTAATGTTGCAATAATACTTGCATAGGATAAAACAGTGTCGTTGTTACGTAAAGTTTTATCTTCAAAATCTGCTTCTATTTTAAATAGTCTTTTAAAATCCTCATCTTCATCATAAAGTAAATAATAAATATATCTTGAACCAACAAGAACAATTTTTGTAGTAAGTTCAACACTTGCAGGATTTAAAGTAACACTATTTGTAAGTCCCATAGTCTCTTCGACTGTTTCTAAGTGAATTTGACCAGAAGTTAACATACGTTTTAAACCTTCCCAAGAGTAAGGCTGAAAAAGCAATGCTCTTGCATCAATTACTAAAAACCCTCCATTTGCTCTATGAAGTGAACCTGCTTTAATAAAATTAAAATCTGTTGTTAATGTACCCATATGATTAACGTGTTCAATTCGACCAAAAAGATTTGAATAAGTTGGGTTATGTTCATAAACAACTGGAGCTGTTTTTTGTTTTGCATTATTTACTACTATATTTACATTATAAATATCAAAGTTTGCAGAGTTATCTAAATTTTGTGCAAAAAGAGCTTCCATTGGATTTTCATTTCCTAAGCTATCATCTTTAGTAAAATCCTCAAAATTTTCTATTACATCATCTTGAACCTCATCCAAATAAGAGCTTACGTGTTCAAATTTATTATATTTTTCTCTTATTGAACCCATTGATTTTGAAACTACATCAGTTATAAAATCATTATCAATCTCTTTCATATTCTCTATAAACTCTTTACTTATTTCCATCTCTAATTTAGAGTTTTCATCTACTTTTTGTTTATAGTTTAAAATCTTTTTCTCTATTATTTCTCTATCATTTATATTTAATGCTTGATACTCTTCAGAGGATAAAGCTTTTGCACTTTTTAAAGGTGTAATTGTAACTCCAGAAGTTGTATCATTTATAAAAACATCATCTTTTTTTGCTTCATCTTTTAGTTTATAAAATAGTGCATCTTGTGCATCTTTCATTTTATCTTCTAAACTTTTTCTAATAGATAAGTACTCTTTTTGTTTAAAAGTTTGTGGAATTTTTTCTTGAAATGTTTTTATTAAATTCTGCATATCTTTTTTGAATTTTGCAGCCACGCCTGCTGGTAATTTCAAAGCAATTGGTTTTGTATAATCAGTAAAATTGTTTACATAACACCAATCATATAAGGTAAAATCTCTTTTTGCTTTATCTTTTAAAAGTTTGTCTAATAGTGAGTGTTTTCCAACTCCACTACCACCCATTACAAAAAGGTTATAACCTTCATGTCTTATACCTAAGGCTGTGTTTATTGAGTTTAATGCTCTGTCTTGTCCAATAATTTTATTTGTATCTTTTAAGGTTGCTGTAGTTCTAAATTTAAATATTGAAGTATCACATTTTGTATACAGTTGGTTTAATTTTAATAATTTAATCATGTTAAATCCTTTAGTTTTTAAAGACAAGAACTTAAACCTATATTGATTATAACACTGTATTCTTAAGTGATTGTTTATTATTTTTATTGGCTATTTGCTTTAAGTTTTAAATTTTTTTGATACAATTTTGCATGTTATTTAAAAAATCTATATTCATATTTTTATTGCCACTTTTTCTGTATTCAAACCAAATAAAGTTATATCTTCATAAAAATGAAGTTGCAAATGCACAAACTGCACTACTGTATTTAGATGCTGTTGATATAAATACTCCAAAATTAACTCTACTTGATAAACAACCATTAAACATTGATTTCAAAATAAATAAATTTAAAAAAAATAGTTTCTACGCACTTATTCCAATTTCATATTATAAGAAAGCAAAAAATTATAAAATCATAATTTCATACTTTAAAAATGAAAAGAAAGTATTTAAATCTGTTAAATTAAATATAGTAAATGGAAAATACAAAAGTGAAGTTATTAATGTTTCAAAATCAAAATTTCAACCAAGTAAACAAAGAGCTAAAAGAACAAAACAAGAGTATTTAGATGCTATAAAGGTTTATAAATCTATTTCAAAAGAGATACTTTGGGAAGAAGAGTTTATATACCCTATGAATTCCAAAATCACTAGTGCTTTTGGAACAAAAAGAGTTTATAATGGTACACTTAAATCTTACCATTCAGGAACAGATTTTAGAGCAAAAGTAGGAACACCTATATATGCAAGTAATTCTGGAATTGTAAGAATATCTCAAAATAGATTTTATTCTGGAAATTCTATAGTTATTGACCATGGACATGGAGTTTATTCTTGTTATTTCCACTTGAGTAAAATGAACTATAAAGTAGGAGACTTTATAAAAAAAGGTGAAGTACTAGGACTTAGTGGTGCAACAGGAAGAATCACGGGGCCACACCTACATTTTGCCTTTAGAATCAATGGTATTCAGGTAGATCCACTACAAGCAATAGAAACATTAAACATCTTAAAAAACAAATAAAATAATCATTTCAACAATAATTGCACATTTTTTTTATATAATATCATTTATATTACAAGGAAAGGACTATCTTTGAAAAATGTTATTTTTATGATTTTTGCTGCTTTTTTATTTACAGCTTGTGCTTCAAAAGAGCAAGTTGCAGTAAATGAACCAACAAATAATAAACAAATTCAAATGCAAGCTAAAACTTCGGAACCTGCGATTGACGAAGTTGAAGATGAATTTGACGATGAGTTTGCACAGAATGAAACTGAAGAAATTTTTGATCCATTAAGTGGATACAACAGAGTTATGACAAAATTTAATGACTTTGCATTTATTTATGCTGTAAATCCTATTGCGAAAGGATATGCTTATATTACACCTGAACCTGTAAGAGTTGGTTTATCAAATGCCTTCGATAACTTAATGTTCCCAGTTAGATTTGTAAATAACGTTTTACAATTAAAATTTTCAAATGCAACAGAAGAGCTTGGAAGATTTGTAGTTAACTCAACATTTGGTATTGCAGGACTTATGGATCCTGCAAAAACTGAACTTGGATGGGAAGCTCATGATGAAGACTTTGGTCAAACTTTAGGACACTATGGAGTTGGAAGTGGATTCCATATTGTATTACCATTACTTGGACCATCAAACTTAAGAGATGTTGTTTCAATGGTACCAAATGGCTATATTGACCCATTATCATATACAGGAGCTAGTGATATTAAATACAAAATTCCTAATAATGGTTTAGAAGCTATGGGATATGCTGCCTTTAAAAATATAAATACTGTATCTTTAAAACTTGGTCAATATGAAAACCTTAAAAAAGATGCTTTAGATTTATATCCTTTCCTAAGAGATATTTATGAACAAAAAAGAAACAAAGAGATTGAGGAATAAGAAAAATGAAAAATATATTTAAAATACTACTTGCTGTTTCATTACTTTTTTCTTGGGCAAATGCTCTTAAAAAAGATGAGATTCAAAGTGTAATGAACCAAAAAATCGATGCTGCTTTATTAGTATTAAAAAATAAAGAATTAACAAATGGTAAAAAAGGTGAAGAGATTATCAAAATTATCGATGATGTTTTTGACTATAAACTTATGGCTAGAATCTCACTTGGTAAAAAGACTTGGAAGTCTATTTCAAATGAGAAAAAAGATGAGTTTATTAAACTTTTTGAAAATAAACTAAAAAACTCTTATATTGATAAATTAGAATTATATACAGACCAAAAAGTAAAAATCATTGATTTAGTTCCATACAAAAAAACAAGACTTCAACTAAAATCAGAAGTTATTGGGAAAGATGAAGTATATAAAATCAATTATAACTTCTATAAAAACAAAAAAACTAACGAATGGTTTATTTATGATGTTGATTTAATTGGAGTTAGCATTATTCAAACATATAGAAAACAATTCGCGGGATTATTAAAAGAGAAAACTTTTGATGAAATGTTAGATGTTTTAAAAGAAAAAGAAACTAAAAACTAGATGATAAAAAAATCTTACGATAATTTAATTCTAAAATTTCCTCTAGCAGTTTTAGCAATACTTTTTATTGCTATTTCTGTTTTAGGTTACTACTCTACAAAACTTGAAATTGACGCCTCTGCTGAAACCCTACTACTTGATGATGATAAAGATTTAAAATTCGTTAGAGAAGTTAGTAAAAGATATGAAAATCCAAATTTCTTGGTTGTAACTTTCTCCCCAAAAGATGATTTATTATCAGAAAAAAGTATTAAAACAATAGAAGAGATTTCAAAAGAGTTTTTAGAAGTAAAAAATATTAGTTCAGTTACTTCTATATTGAATGTACCTCTTGTTCAATCACCTCTTAGACCTATAGCTGATTTAGTTGATGGAGTTAAATCTATTGAAGATGGTGGAATTGATTTAAACTTGGCAAAGCAAGAGTTTTTAACATCTGAACTTTACTCAAACAACTTAGTTAGTCCTGATTTTAAAACTACAGCTTTAATTTTGAGTTTAAAAGATGACCCAAAATATTTTGAACTTCTTGAAAAAAGAAATACTTTACTTGCTAAAAAAAGAGCAAAAGATATATCAGCTCAAGAAAAAAAAGAGTTAAAACAAACAATTATTGAGTTTAAAAAGTACAGAGACTTTTTAAGAAATGATGAAAGTTCAAATATCCAAAACATCAGAGATATTATCAAAAAATATGATTCAAATGCAGATATATTCCTAGGTGGAGTTAATATGATTGCAAATGATGTTGTAGGATATGTTAAAAGTGATTTAGTAATTTATGGTTCTACTTTAATCTTTTTGCTTATTGCTATTTTATGGTTGATTTTTAGAAACTTAAGATGGGTAGTTTTACCTATTATGATTTGTCTTTTATCTGTTATATCAACTGCAGGAGTTTTAGGTTTATTTGGATTAGAAGTAACTGTAATTTCATCTAACTTTATATCTTTACAACTGATTATCACTTTATCAATTGTTCTTCACTTAATTGTAAGATACAGAGAGCTAAATGTAAGATTTAAACATGCAAGTCAATATAAACTTGTAATCAATACAATATTATCAAAATTAAATCCTTCATTCTTTGCTATTTTAACAACAATTACAGGATTTGCTTCTTTAGTTCTTTCAAGTATTGAACCTGTTAAAAACCTAGGACTTATGATGAGTGCTGGTATTGCAATATCTTTAGTTATTGCATTTTTAGTATTTCCTATTGTTCTAATTTTATTAAAAAAAGCAAATGAACATCAAAGAAAAGTAAAACATAATAGATTCTCAATTATCACTAGTTCTGCAAACCTTGTAGAAAAACAAAGCTTATCAATTATAATAGGTTCTATTCTTTTAGTAATATTCTCTTTAACAGGAGCATCAAAACTAATAGTTGAAAATAGTTTTATTAACTACTTCAAAAAAGATACAGAAATCTATAAAGGAATGAAAGTAATTGATGAAAATCTAGGTGGAACTACTCCTTTAGATGTAATTATAAAATTCAAAGATGATTCAGTAGTAGATATAAAAGTTGAAGAAACAGTAAGTAATGAAGTTGATGAGTTTGATGACTTTGAAAATGAATTTGAAGAAGGTGCTAATGATGAACAGTATTGGTTCTCACAAGATAAAATGCTTACAATTACTGCTGTTCATGACTACCTTGATTCACTTCCAGAAGTTGGAAAAGTTCAATCTCTTGCGAGTTTATTAAAACTTGGAAATCTTCTAAATAATGGTGAAGATTTAGATGGTATCACCCTTGCACTTTTATACAACAAAGTACCAGAAAAGTACAAAGATTTAATTTTAGCACCTTATATAAATATTGAACATAATGAAGCTAGAGTTACGGTTAGAATCATGGATTCAAATGAAGACTTAAGAAGAAATGATTTAATTAACAAAATCAATCATGATTTAAGAGCTATTATTAAAAATGAAGAAACAACATATAGATTGTCAAATCTAATGATTTTATATAATAATATGCTTCAATCACTATTTGACTCTCAAATCTCAACACTTGGTTTTGTAGTTGCTATTTTATTTGTAATGTTCTTAATTTTATTTAGATCACTAAAGATTGCTATTGTAGCACTTTTAGCAAACATTATCCCTATTTCAGCAATTTTTGGAATTATGGGTTGGTTAGCAATTCCACTTGATATTATGACTATTACAATTGCTGCTATTTCTATTGGTATTGGTGTTGATGATACAATTCACTATATCCATAGATTTAAAGATGAATTTAAACATGATCATAACTATATAAATACTATGAGAAGATCTCATGAGTCAATTGGTTATGCTATGTATTATACTTCTTTAGTGGTAATTGTTGGATTCTCAATTTTAGTATTATCAAATCTAATCCCAACTATTTACTTTGGAATATTAACTGTAGTAGTAATGGCTACAATTTTAGCCTCTGCTTTACTTTTACTTCCAAAACTTTTAATTATTTTTAAACCTTTTAAAGTTGCTAGCAGATAATTCTGCTAGCACACTAAATCATACTACTATTTATTATTAAGATTTCTAATAAGTAAAACATGTTACATTTATTGTAATGAATAATATAGAGAATATTTATAATAAAAAAACTTTAGACATATTAGAAGATATTGTTTTTATCAAAGATCCAAAAGGCTTCTATTTATTTGTAAATAAGGCATACTGCAAATTTGCAAATAAAAAAAGAAAAGAGATTATTGGTAAGTCTGATTACGACTTATTTAATAAAGAAGATGCCAAAGCCTTTAGGAAAAATGATGAACTTACAATAAAAGCAAAAAAAGAATCAGTTTATTATGAATCAATTACTTTAAATAACCATGATATTATCTATTTTAAATCTACAAAAAATGTCATATTAGATGAAAATAAAAATATTATTGCAACAATTGGTACAGCAAAAAATATCACTAAACAAAAAGAGTATGAAATACTCTATGAAACAAATCAAAAAATCTTAGAAAAAATAATAGAAGATGCTTCATTAGAAGATACATGTAATTATATTATTAATGAAGTTGAGAAATTAAATAAAAATATGATTTGCTCAATTTTACTACTTGATAAAAATGAACAAAGATTTACTGTTGGTTTTGCACCAAGCCTTCCAAAAGAGTATAACAATGCTGTTAAAACTTTAGTTATTGGAAAAGGTGTAGGCTCATGTGGAACTGCTGCTTTTATAAAACAAAGAGTAATAGTAGAAAATATTGATGAGCACCCTTACTGGGCTGATTATACAGTATTAACTCAACCTTTAGGACTACATGCTTGTTGGTCTCAACCATTTTTCTCAAAAGAAAAAGATGTTTTAGGTACCTTTGCAATTTATTATAAAAAAGCAAAAGCTCCTACAAGTTTTGAATTAAAACTTATTGATTCATTTTCATACTTAGTATCTCTTGCAGTAAATAAAAGAAATGATATAGATAAAATAAAAGAGAAAGAGAACTTTTTAGTTCAACAATCAAAACTTGTATCTATTGGAGATATGTTAGAGAGCATTTCTCACCACTGGAGACAACCATTATCCGTGATATCAACAATAGCAAGTGGATTAAGACTAGAGAAACAACTACATTCCGAAGTTGAAGATAGTTATGATAAAGCTTTAGAAAAGATAATCAAAACAACAAAAAAACTATCAAATACTATTGATCAATTTAGAAACTATTTTATTAAAAATCATCCAAAAGAGCACTTCTTTATAAAAACTACAGTAGATAAAACTCTTGCTATTTTAGATGGAAAATTTAATGAATCAAATATAGAGTTTGTTTTGGATATTGAAAATCTAAACCTAAATAGTTATGAAAATGAATTTATTCATATATTTTTAAATTTATTTAACAACTCAAAAGATGCTTTTGAATTAAAACAAATAGAAAAAAGATATATTTTTGTTAATATCAAAAAAATAAACAATAACTGTATTATTGAAATAAAAGATAATGCTTTAGGTATTAGCCAAGAGATTATAAACAGAGTGTTTGAACCTTACTTTACAACTAAAAATAAAGCCCAAGGAATTGGTATTGGTTTATTTACAATACAAGATATATTAACAAGACATCTAAAAGGTAATATCCAAGTTCAAAATGAAACTTATACTTATCAAAACCAAGAGTTTATGGGTGCTTCTTTTACAATAACTGTACCTATTAATTAAACTGTCATTAAATTAAGACTTTTTTTGTCCTGTTTACTAACTGTTAACCTTTTATTTATTAAAGGTTAATGCACACCCTTTATAATTGTAATATCAATTAAGTACATAGACTTAATTTTGATACACAAGTTTTTCAACTTGACTCTCCTACATAATAATATACAAATCGTCAAAGAGGACACTCTCCCCTAAAGTGTCCTCTTTTTTTTTGGTTTATTTTTATATTAATTTTAGAAATTGTATAATATTTCCACTGTTTTATTTGATGATTTTTATATTATTAACCTATAATTATACTATAATGTAGTTATAAGTTTTTTGACCTATAATTACAAAAAAATTTAAAGGATTATTTTTTTCGATGCTTAAATTGGATTCAACACAGACCGAATTAGTTCTTACTAATCTAGATGAAAATGGGGAACTTTCTTGTATTAAAGCTTTTAAAGTTGCTAAATTAATTGGAATGAAACCAAAAGATATGGCACATGTAGCAAAAGCTATGAACATTAAAATCACAAACTGTGAACTTGGAGTTTTTGGTAAATTAAAATTTTCACAAATGAATGAGGATATTTACGATACTCTTGCAAAAGGTTCTCAAGAGAATAAAAAAGTTGAATGTGAAATTGCATGGAAACTAGCTCAAGAAAAAGGTGCAACACTTAAAAAAGTTGGTTCATCTATTAAAAACTCAGACTTAAGAGTAACTCACTGTCAATTAGGTGTGTTTTACGATGAAGAGTTTGACAAATTTCAAAAAGTTAGAAAAAACAACTAACAACTCACACCACTTGCACACTAAACTAATTTATACTATTTAAAATAAATTAGGAACTAAAATGAAAAAAACTATCTTAACTATTATAATTTTAACTATAAGTGCAAGTGCGAACTCCAATGAAATAGATATTAGCTTTGGATGTTTAGACTGTAAAAAAATACAAAAAGAGTCTAAATATAAAGAAGTAAAGAAAAAACCAAAAAATAAACCTCTTCTAAAAAATATTGAAATTGATGGTAATACTACTATTAGATTTGAGAAAACTAATTAACTTATACAAGAGATTCTTTTAAGTATAATTTCCAAAAATTAATGGGCCTTAGGACTATATATGAAAAAATATATTTTATTTGATAATGATGGTGTTTTAGTAGAAACAGAAAAGTGGTACTATGAAGCCAATAAAAGAGCTCTAAAAGAACTAGGATTATCTTTAGATTTTACTACTTATATGGAAATCATGGCAAGAGGTGGTACTGCTTGGGAAGTTGCTCAAAAACAAGGAATTACAAAAGAAGTAATTGATAATAAAAGATTTCAAAGAGACATATACTATCAAGAGTATTTACAAACAAAAGATATTGAAATACCAAATGTAAAAAAAACACTTAACAAACTATCAAAAAAATATAAAATGGCCATAATTACTACTTCTAGAAGAGTTGATTTTGATTTAATTCATAAACATAGAGGTATTGTTGATTTTATGGACTTTACTTTATGTGTAGAAGAGTATGCAAAAGCAAAACCTCACCCAGATCCATATTTAGCAGGACTAAAAAGATTTAATGCAAAAAATCACGAAACTATCGTTGTGGAAGACTCTCAAAGAGGACTTACTTCAGCATATAATGCAAATATAGAATGTGCAATAGTTCACAATGAATTTACAAAAACCCATGACTTTACAAAAGCAAACTATTTTATCAATCAACTAGAAGAGCTTGAATCTTTATTAGAATCCTTTTAATAAAACTATAAAAAAACCTGTACTATACTTAGAAATATTAGTTAGTATTAGTTATTTTGTTATTATTTAATTATGATTTGATAATAAAAGGATTTACTATGAAAATTGAATCATCAAGTGTAGATATGCAGGCTTTTACTAGTAATGTTTTTAAACATGAAACATCACTAAATACTTCAACATGGCAACAAGAAATTGAAAATATTGAAAATGCCAAAATCCCTCAAAAACCCGTAAGAACAACAATTCTTTTAGACTTAACAGGAATACAAGTTGTATTTCATGATGAAAAAGAACTATCAGAGGCTGATAGGTTAAAAAAAGAGATTATTGAAATGTTACTTGAAAGATTAACAGGTAATAAAAAAGAAGTTAAACTTCATCCAAAAGAAAATAATAATCAAGTCAGCCAAACATCTCCTACAAATCCCTATGAAAATCCACAAAGAAGAATAAACTGGGGATTTGCTATACAAACAAAAGAAACATATTATCAAAAAAGTAGTATTGATTTTTCCACTAAGGCCCAAATCAAAACAGCAAATGGAAAAGAGTTTAATATTGATTTAGACTTATCTTTTTCAAAAGAGTTTTATGAAGAACACAAAAGCCAACTAATTATTGGTAGTTCCAACTTTATTGACCCATTGGTTATTAACTATAAAGACAATATAAATGGCTTTGATAATATAAGTAAACTAAGATTTGCTTTTGATTTAAATGACGATAATGATATTGAAAGAATTCCACTTTTAAAAGATGGTGCAGGTTTCCTAGCTTTAGATAAAAACTCTAATGGAGTTATAGATAATGGAAGTGAACTTTTTGGAACAAAAAGTGGTGATGGATTTGCAGATTTAAAGAAATATGATAAAGATGGAAATGATTGGATAGATGAAAATGATGAAATCTTTAATAATCTTAAAATCTGGGAAAAAAACGATAAAGGTGATGATAAACTAATCACCCTGGCTCAAGCAGGTATTGGTGCTATTTATTTGGCAAGTGTAGATAGTAAGTTTGATTATCATGAATCAGTTGATAGCAAAATAGCTCACTTAAAACAAAGTAGTTTTTACTTAAAAGAGAATGGTAAAGCAGGTCTTGTAACAGGCTTAGACTTTATTGTATAAACTATAAGTATTTGAAAACTACCTAGTTTTCAAATACTCTTTTAATCTTTCAATACCCTCTTTCATATGCTCTATATCTCTTGTATAAGCAAATCTAAGGTATTCATTAGTATTATTTGCACCAAAGTCAATTCCTGGCGTTGTAGCTATATGTATGTTTTCTAAAAGCTCTTTTGCAAAAGAAAAACTATCATCTGTATATTTAGATACATTCGCCCATAAATAAAATGCTCCATCAGGTTTTGCATCTACATCAAAGATTTCATTTAACTCATGGTATAAATAATCTCTTCTTTCTTTAAATATATCTTTTATACTTTTCAAGTATTCATCATCAAAAGCTTCTAAAGCAGCATATTGAGAAAGAGTAGGAGCTGAAATAAAGATATTTTGAGCAATAATCTCAGCTTGTCTAGCAAGTGAGTTTGGAACAATAATCCAACCAAGTCTCATACCTGGCATACAATAGTATTTTGAGAAACCATTGATAACAAAAGCATTATCGCTAAACTCTAAAGCTGTATGAGCATTTTCTTCATAAGTTAAACCATGATATAACTCATCTGAAATAAAAGAGATATCATTGTTATCACAATAGTTGATTAGCTCTTTTAAATTATCTTTAGAGTACAAGTTTCCAGTTGGATTACAAGGAGAAGATATTTGAAGTGCATTGATATCTTGTCCTTGTAAATGATCAACAGTTAACTCATAGTTTGTTGTTTTATCAATATCCATAAAACATGGATTTATATCAAGCATATTGGCAAAGTTTTTATAACATGGATATGAAGGATCAGATAATCCAAGATTATGTTTATGCTTAAGTGTTAAAGTATACGCAACTAAAAAAGCACCTGAAGTTCCTGGTGTTAATATAATTCTATTTTTACTTACATCAACACCATAATTTTCTTTATACATTAAAGAGATTTTTTCTCTTAATTCTTCTAAACCTTTTGATTCAGTATAAGCAAATTTGTTTTCATCTAATGCTTGTTGTAATCTCTTTTTTACTTTTGGACTTGGATTTAAATCTGGTTGCCCTATTTCAAAATGGATTGTATCTTCAAACTTTTGTGCTTCTCTAACTATGTCCATTACAATAAATGAACTCATATTTTCATATCTCAATGTACTTTGTCCCTTATGCTAAAATTTTTATTTTCCTAATGCATTGTCAATATATTTAATAAATGTTTCTTTGTCAGTTTCACCAACAAATTTCTTTAAGAATGTACCATCTTTTGCAAATAAATACATCTCTGGAACTTTTTCAATCTTTCCAAAATCATTAATAAAGTTCATTGTTTCATTACCCATAAATACAGGATAATTTACTCCATGTTTATCAACAAAAGCTTTAATATCTGCTTTTGTTTTACCCTCTTCAAATAAAACAGATACAATTTCAAACTCTTCACCATATTTTTCTTTTAATGAGTTTAAAACTGGAATTCCTTCAATACATGGTGGACACCAAGTTGCAAAAATATCAACTAAAATAACTTTTTGACCTTTATAGTCTTTAAAATCAATTCCATTAAGTTTTGTATTTACTTCTATATTATTTGCATTTACACTTTCTAACACAAACTTCTTAGATTCGTAAGTTTGCCCTACTTTCTTTGGTTTTGAACTTGAAGCAACTAAGCTCTCATCAATTTCACTTTTTGAATCACATCCTGTAAACAAAAAAAGTGCAGCTAATGCACTTGCCATTAAAACTTTAGTTTTCATAATCATCCTAAAAAATTTTTTAAAAATTATAATAAAATTTAGTTAATAAAATATAAACCTCAATGATTTATTGGTAATTTTATTATAAAAGATGCACCTTTATAATTTTCATCTTCATAAATAAACTCTTCATTTGCAACATTTATAGAGCCCTTTAGATTATTCTCAATAATCTGCTTTGACATATAAAGCCCTATTCCAGTTCCTTTATCATCTCTTTTTGTAGTAAAATAAGCATCAAAAACTTTATTTAGAATATCTTCTTTAATACCACCAGCATTATCTTTAATTGTTATATATAATTGATCTCTTTGAAAATAAGCATTAATAAATAAATATCTTTTAAAGTTAATATCTTTTTTTATTAATTCATCTCTTGCATTATTAAAAATATTTAAAATAACTTGTAAAAGTTCATTGTCAAATACTTTTATTAATCCATTTTCAATCTCTTCTACAACTGTTATACTTCCTATATTAAATTGTGCATTGGTAAGTTTATATGCCCTTTGAAATACATCTTTAATATTAGTTTCAACAAGCATCTTATCTGGCTTGAAAAAGTCTCTAAAATCATCAATAGTAGAAGACAAATGTTTTGTAGATGCAGTTATTTCATCCATAGATTTTTCAATACTATCTTCTTTTAATTCCCCAAAAGCTTTATCAAGTTTTATAGAACTAGCAATAGTAGATATTAAATTTAGAGGTTGTTTCATTTGGTGGGCGATATTTCCTATCATTTCTCCCATTGCAGCCATTTTAGATTGTTCAATAAGTAGAGCTTCTTTGCTTTTTAATTCTTCTTCTTTTCTAATAATTTCTGTAATATCAAAAATTGTTCCAGACATAATAAGAGGTTCACCATTTTCATCTTTTTTTGAAATACCTGATGTTGATTGAACATACTTTAATGTTCCATCTTTTAAAATAATTCTGTATTTGAACCTATACACTTTATCATTAAGAATAGTTTTTTCAAGCATAGATTCAACATAAACTCTATCATCTGGATGAACAACTTCAAAGTAGTCATCAACAACAGGATCAAAACTTTTTGGATCTTTTCCTATTATTCTATAATGCTCATCAGACCATAAAACTTCACTTGTTTTTATATTATAGTCATAACTTCCAATATGAGCTATTTGTTGTGAGTTATTAAACATTTGTGTTGTTTTTAAAATAGTTTTATTTTTCTTTGAAAGTGCAGATACTGTTCTTTCTAATTCTTTTGTTTTCTCTTTTATTTTTGATTTTAACTTTTTATTTTGATTATATAAAAGAAGAAAAATTATCAAAATTAAAATAGTAATTATCAAAGAAAAAATCAAAACAGTGCTTCGACTTCTTTTTAGAAATTGCATATCTGATTGAATTTCTAATGTTGTAACTACATTTTTTCTAATATCATAAATATTTAGTAAATTGTATAGAGTGTTATTCTCTTGATTAACACTTACTTTTAATGCACTATCAAATATTTTTGTATCTAGATTTGACAAACCATTTCTAACAACACTATCTAAAATCTCTATCTCTTTAAAATTTACATCCAAAGATCTTAAGTATTGTTCATTTAAAATTTTACCTGTATATAAAAACCCATTTATATTCTTTGTAAAATCACTATTTGATATCCCCATTTTTGTAATAAATAAAACCTTATCTTCAAACTTAACAAAACCGTTAATATTACCTTCATTAAAATTCATATAAAGATATTCTTCAAAAGATTTATTATCCAAAAATAGTTTACTATTATAAGAAGAGTACACTGTTTTATTGTCCAAAGAAGAGAATATTATAAAATTCAGATCTAAGTTCTCTAAGGTATCAGAGGATGCTCTAAAATTGTCATAAATAAACTCTTCGTTTTTATCTTCTATAAATTTATAAGATTGATCCCATCTAGCATAATCAATGGTAATATAAGTTAATTTATCAAATGTCTTTTCGATTAAATGTATAAAATTATGAATTTTCTTTTCATTGTTTACTTTTTCAATTTTTAAATAATCATTTAAAAAGAATGTTTTTGTAAAAAAGAAAATAATAAGTACTAAGAATGTAAGTATAGAAAAAAAGATCAACTTTTTTATGTTATAGCCTTCATAATGAAATGTATAACATAAATTATAACATTATTTAAATAAATAAACTAGTTAATTTTTAATAAGTCACTTATTAGTTTTTTTGATTCTTCTTCATCAAAAAAAAGATTCATTGAAAGTTCATGATTTATTTTTTTTAAAAGCTTTGTTTTTTCTTGAACTTGCTTTGTTTTATCATCTTTGTTTTGCTCAATTACCTCTCTCATTTGCCTTTTATACTCTTCGACAATTTCTTCTTTTTTTACATGAGCTGGTTTGATTTCTTTTTTATTTTGTTTTATAAATAAAAAAATTGCAAGGGGAATAAGAATGATAAGTAGTAGTGTTGAAATATCCATTTTAAGTCTTTAAAAAAGATAAAAACCCAAGGGTTTTTATCCTATATATTTATTTTTGTCTAGCAATAGCTTTAGCTTCATTTGCAATAGTTTCTGCACGTCTTGCAATCTCTAATGCTTCTGAAATAGCTTTGTTTTGTTCTTCTTCGTGTTCAAGCTTTTCAATTCTTTCTAACACACTTCTATAGCTAATATGTCCAATTGTTTGAAGAACATTTTCAGATTCAATAATATGTTTAATTAAACCTAAATCTCTCCAGTTATCAGTGATTTTACAGTCTAAATACTCAGCATAGTTGCAATCTACTTTTGTTTCATTTGCTACAAATGCTAAATCAAAATCAATATCATCTTTTTTCCCAAATAATACATTACATAGATCTTGTAAATAAACTTCATTTTTTAAAGTTTTGATGTATGTGTAAACATCTTCTTTTAAGTCATTTTCTAACATGTAAGATAAAATAACATCTGATACTTTTTCATCTTCACTTGTTAACACTGCATTTAGTTTTTCTGTACAGTTAGTATAAACTTGATTTGACTCTTTTTTTGTTAAAGCCATAGTAAATTTGAATAAGTCTAAGTTAAATGCATAAGAGAATCTATTAATCTGAGCAATTAATGGATTTAAGATAACTGTAGGTTCTTCAGTAGTATTAGCAAATTCTACAATACTATTTACTAATTCAACATCTTCAACAGTAAATAGTGCCTCACTGTAATAAGCTTCAATTTCACTAACTAAGTTAACTTCTAATAACTCTTTTGATGTTTCTTCATAATATGAAGTTAAATCATTCATAGAATACTTTTTAGAGTTTTGAGCAATTGTTGCATATTGTGCAGAGATTTGTTGATATTTAGTAATTTTTTCTTTAATATCAAAATCTTTTAATAAAGCTAACTCTTTTTCTAAAATGTCATTCTTTTGAACATTCATACTATCTGCAACTCTTTTACCTCTTTTTGGTAATTCAGATGCTAACTTCTCTAAGCTTGCATTATACTCATCAAATGTTTTTGCATTTTGAATTTGAGAAACAAGTTTTACTGTAGAAGATATTTTCATTGATCTTCTAATTAAAAATACTACTATTAATACAATTACAAGTAGTACTGCAGCTGTACTAAATACAGCATTAGGTGATTGCGAATAGATCTGTGCTAAATCAAAATTCGTTTGTTGTGCCAATGTGAAAAACTCTTTTAGGTTTTCTAAAAATGACATAGAAGCTCCCTTTCAACTATTACTTTAATTTAAGATTTTATAGTATACATAATTATTCTTAATGTTATTACTATATAAACTATAGGCTTAATACATAAATTGGAGGATGATACAAATTTATACTATTTGTATTTTTCTTTTACGTTTAGGTAATTACTATAAAATTCATAAGCTTTTTGAAAATCTTTCTCTTTTAATACTTCAATTTTTCTAAACTTAACTAAACTTAGAACATCTTCAATATATTCTTCGTTTTTATTATTCATAATATAGTTATCATAAGCATCAAAAATCTCTTTATCTGCACTTTTATGTACAAGTCCAATTACAGCAGGAAAAATGCTTGGAGATTTCTTTAAGATTGTAAGTTTTTTAGCAATTGCAGGGTTTAAACTAACTGTTGTATCCCACATCTCTTTTGTAACAATTGCAATATCTGTTTTATTAAAAAACACATCTAATATCTTTTTATATTGATTGAAACTTCTATTCTCTTTTAAAATATGTGGCTTAAAAGACTTACCAAAACTTTCATAACATAATTTATCAAACCAGATTCTAGATAGTTCATCTGAGCTATGTAAATGCAGTTTTCTATTTTTTATATCATCTAGTTTTTTTATATCTGATTTTTTATTTGTGATGATATAGTACTGAACATATTTATCATCAGATTGCTTAATCGTAATAGAACTTTTTGAGTGTTGATTAAAGACTTTGTAGTTTTTTAAATATGTAGAAGGAACTATGTAAAGTAGATCAAAATGATTCTTTTTTGATTTAAAATCTTTAATTAAATCACTTTCATTTTTATAAAAAAAAGTCTTTAATTCTAAGTGTTTTAATTTATCAATTTTCTGAATTAGTTTTTGAAAAAGCTTCTTTACAGTTTTTTCATTTGCGACTTTTTTATCAAGACCGTAAAGAGCTATATTTATATTGTGGATATGATCTGCGTATACAATATTAATAAAAAAAAGAAATGAAACTAACACTTTCACACTAAAACCTTATTTTTTATTATATTGTATAACATTCATATTTACAGGTTGTTTATATGTTATTTATAAATCTCACCCTCAACTAAGTCCATTAATCCTTGAGCAGATAACTTCTCTAGTTTTTTACCATTTACAAAAAACGATGGAGTACCTCTAACTTTTAATGTTCTTGCATCTTCTCTATCTTGAGATAACATTTTATTTACATCAATAGTATCAAAATCAGCTCTTAGTTTTTGAATATCTAAACCTTCAACTCTTGGTAAATGTTGCCATAAAAGTTCAGGTCTTGAATTATTATGTTGAGCCCAAATACCTTGTGTTGAAAAAACAACATCTAATACTTCACTATATTTATTTTGTTTTCTTGATGCCTCTAAAATTTTAACAACATACTTTGAATTTTTATGATTATCTAAATATCTAACAACTAATCTAATATCTTCATAATAGTCTTTATACATAGCTTTTACTGCACCATGGAAATAACCACAAGCTTCACACTCAGGATCTAAAAACTCAACTACTGTAATATTCTTTTTATTTTCACCCAAAGTCATAGAATGAGGTCTAACAAAAGGAGCCTCATTTTGAGACATGTTTTGTAATGTTGTAGTTTCATTACTTTTATAAAATGAAGTTGCACCAATAAATAAGGCAACTAAAGCTACTATTGAGCCAATTACAATACCTTTATTTTTCATCTATTTAATCTCCTTTTTTAAACCTAATAATGAAACAAAAATAATAGAATATGCTACAAGTGATAAAAATGGAATATTGATAAATCCTAACCAGTTAATATATTTAGTTGAACAAGGGATACCTTGAACACAAGGAACAACACTTTCAGGAATAATTCCAAACATTAATAAATTATGGTATACAGCAAAGAATAGACCTACAACAACAATTGGCATTGCATATTTATATACTTTATCATCTGGGTATAAAAGATTAACTAAGAAAATTAATACTAATGGATACATAAAGATTCTTTGATACCAACACATATTACAAGGTACAAACTGCATAATTTCAGAAAAGAAAAGACTTCCTAATGTAGCTACTGAAGCTGTTAAAAAGCCTATTAGAACGAATAGATTTGATTTAGACAAGACTAGAACTCCTAAACAATTTTTAGGAATTATAGCAAAGAATGGTTAACAAAATTTCATGTTTTCGTTAACTAAATTATATTTATTATAAATAATTTTTATAAGATGAGGCAAAACCTCACCTTTTTTTATGCACCACCACCAATTGCAGCGTTTAATTCACCATGTGGTTCATTTCTAGGGATTGAATCACACATAGCAACTGATTCATTTAGTGCTTTAAAAAATTCTTCTAAGTTTTCATAAGGAATTTCAACTTCAGATACTTTATCTTCTCCATGTGAATAGATTGCAATACTTACAACGGGACTACTATACTCTCCATAAGGTTTTTCAACATGTTCGATTCTAACTGTATCATTTGTTGTATGAGCTAATTTAAACGTTTTAATTTCAATATGTTGACTTGCCATAATATACTCCTTAGATTTATTTGTATCTATTGTAGCATAAAAAAATAGCATTAGTAAAACATTTGTTTATTTTTTAATTGATGTTGCTGTTAGGAAAAGATAATTTTTTCCAGTTAATGTAACCCTATATTTTTTCTGTTGTAAATACTTTTTACAAAAATATACATCCTTATATAAAATAGATTGTTCAGAAAATGAATAATTAGGTGCTTTTGCTCCATAAATCATCTGTGAGTCAATCCATCTACAGTTTGGAAAACCCAAAATAATTGCACCATTTGGTTCTAAATAGTTTTGAACAAAAGACATAAATTGTTCTTTAAAGTTTAATGTTGAGCTTTGTAAAGTTCCAATAGAAATAATTAAATCAAACTTATTTAAAGCTAGTTCATCTAGTCTATTTATATCTTGTGTATAAAAATCAAAATTATCTTGAGGGAATCTTTGCTTTGAGTAATCAATAGCAGATTGGCTAAAGTCAATACCAACAAAACTCTTTTCATTCAAGTTTTCTTTTGATACTAACTTTGTAATTAGATCAAACTCATCTGCTTTATTTATACCTAGATTTAAAATAGTTTTTTTATTTTCAATTTTAGCGTTTAGAAGTGCTTGTTTGTAATAGTATAAAAAAGCTGGTTCTTCATTTTTATTTATTTTAAAAAAAGTAGAGTTTAAACCGTATTTTTCGTTATCTTCTGTATTTTCATCATTATGAAAAGATTTATTTATATTTGTTTTTCTAAACTTTAAATTTACTGTATTCTCACTAGTAATTAAAGGAGTTAGCATTTTACAATATACTAGTTCAGCTAAATCATTCCAAGCTTTATATGATCTATAAATATACTCTTCATCAAAATTTAATACTGCACCAGCATATTCATCAAAAGCTAAATCGGGATTTAAAACTTCAATAGATACAGAATCTTTTGTTTTTAACTCTTCTTGAAAATATCTTAGTATTTCATACATAGGTTCATTTGTAAATTTTTTCATTATCAACTTTTTAATTTTTTGAAATTATATAATAAAAAAATTAAAAGAAAAAAAGTCTATTTTAAATAATCCTCTTGATAAAAATTTATTGGAAGTTTTTGGATAAACTCTATCTCATTTTTTCTAATATGAGTAACAATAGTTTTTGTTTTATTCTCTTTACAAAACTTTAGAAATGAAACTAATAAATCTAAATATATTTTATGTTTAATTGCTTTTGAAATAAACTCTTTATCTATCTTTACATAGTTTGCTTTTTGAACACTTTGAAATGAAAATATATTACCTTCTTTAAAATATGAAGAAATAGCAAAACTAATATCGTTTTTCTCAAGCCATTTGATTAAATTAAAATAACTCTTTGCATCAATATTTTTCATTGAACTGTTTTGTGTTATTTCAACAATAATTTGTTTTTTATTATTTAAAAGTAGTTCTTTCCAAAATACTCTAAACTCTTTTTTTGAAAAAACATTTGAGTCAAAATGTAAAATTAGTTTTTTGTCTTTTTGAGATTTTTTTATTTGTATTTTTTTGTTTTTCTTCTCTAAAATAAAAGATACTTCATTTTTATCATGAAGTTTTTTGAAAAACTCTGTACTTGAGATAACTTTATTATCAAACTCAAATCTTGATAAAGCTTCGTAAGCAAAAACTTCTTTGTTTTTGATATTTAAAATTGGAAGATATTGAGTTTTATATTTAGATTTTTCTATAAATTGTTTTACTTGTGCATTTGTCATAAAACAAATTATAAAAAAAGATTATTTCATTTTAATAACAAAAGAAGAAAACTAATTTTCTTCTTTTATTTCTGTTTGTTTATCATCTAGTTCTTCATCATCAAAGTCTAGTTCATTGTTATTTTTCTCTTTATTCTTATGTTCTTTTGAGTTTTTCTTGATACCTTCAAGTTCCATTTCAATCGCATTTGTTGAAATTGCTATCTCTTTTATTGCTACTACTAGTGACGCACACATTAACACTAAACTAATACCAAAAATGATATTACCTAATAAGCTATACTCTACAAAAAGTAGAAACATTGAAAGAGTACATAATAATAATGAAGCAACTCCTAGAATTTGCATAAGTTTAATTAAATCAACTCTTTTTTTAAGATTTTTAATCTGTTTTGATGCCTTTGGAACTTTTCCATCCCTTGCATTTGCACTAAGACCTCTAATCAATTGGGCTGTTACAAGAAATCTATTTGTATATGCTAAAAGTAATAAAGATATTGCAGGAAATAATAATGCTGGGGTTGTAAGTTCTAAATACATAAATGCCTCTGTTTATAAATTTTTTAAGTTGCCATTTTATCAGTATAATATTGCATTCTTATGATATTTTAAATTTATTTTTGATTTTGTTCTGCCATCAAAAGTTTTCTTAACTTCTCTACTTCTTTTTTAATATTAGCTTTTCTTTCTTCTTTTAACTCTACTTCTTTAGTTTGGATTATTTTATCTTTTTTAAGTTCTTTGTTTTGATTTGCACTATCTTGGGCATTTAAAACAACAGATACAAATATAAAAACTAAAATATAAATCTTTTTCATTACTTTTCCTTGAATTTATTTTAATAAAAAACTCTATTATTTATTTATGAAATAAATGTGAAAATTATTTTCTTTAAAAAGTGTTACTTTTTGACTTATTTAAATAAATTAATATTTTTATTTAAAGTTTTTTTAATATATACACTTTTACTACATTTCTTTATATTATTATTGCATCTAGGAAGAAGGAGAAAACAATGAATATACATACAGCGGATTTATGTGACGAAAATCAAGATAAACACTTACAAATTTTATCACCAAAGTTTCAAAACTATGGTGGATTAAAAAGATTTTATGGTCAGATAGAAACAGTAAGACTTGACAAGAGTAATTTCAGATTACTTGAAATGTTAAGAGATGAAGATGGAGAAGGAAAAATTGTAGTTGTAGATAATGCACAAGAGTTCTTTGGTGTTGTTGGAGACAAACTAATGGCTTTTGCAGCAAAAAACAACTGGAAAGCTATCATCTTAAACGGATATGTTAGAGATACTGATGAAACTAAAAATATTAATGTAGGTTTATATGCAGTTGGAACTTGTCCACTAAGAAACTTCGATAAAACACAATCGTCAAGAGGAGAGGAAATAGAATTTGAAGGATTGACGTTTAATAGAGGTGACTACATTTATGCAGATAATGATGGAATTGTTATTTCAAAAGAAAAACTAGTTTAAAAAAACTTTTAATATTAATAAAATTATATTATAATAATATCAAGTATGACAAAAGGAGCCTGTTATGAGAAAATTATTAGCTTTAGTTGCATGTCTTGGTGTTATGATTTCATTTACTGCATGTTCATCTTCAACACAACCAGAACCAAAAAAAGAGGTATCTGAACAACCAAATAACATTGATAAACACAATGTTGGGATCACTTCGGGAGAGGGAGCAGATCAAACAGATCCTACTTTAATTGAGGGAAATCTTGAAGATAACGACTTCAAAAACTAAGGTTCTGCCTTAGTTTTTTCATAAAACTTTTGTGAGGGTCATGTTTTATGGTTCTATAGTTTTGATCTTTTTCAAGCCATAAATCATGACTTTCAAACTCTTCATACTCATAATGACCAATTAAATACTCAATTGTTTTATACTTATTTTTTAAATATTTAATCAATTCTATATTTGACTCTAATTGCTTTGGTGTCAATTCATCATCTTTTCTTTGTCCACCAACATTTTCAATTCCAATACTATTATAATTTAAACCTATTACATGTCTTGCCATATACGTTTCAGGCATTAATGAATAAATAGTTCCATTCCTATCTACTAAAAAGTGTGCAGAAACATTTAAGTTACTTGCATTAGCTATATCTTTTCTATCACTAAGTAACTCTTGATTGTTAAATCTATCAAAAGATTTTTGTAAATCATCTATAGCAGTATGATGAACTACTATCATTTTAGGAATAATAGTTATATCTTTTACATCTAAGCCATATCTATTTTTAATATACTGTTTTGTTAATTCAACTCTTTTTTCTTTAAACTCAATTGGCTTATTAATAATCTCTATTGCAAATAAATTTATAAATAAAAGAGTTAAAATTAAAAGAGCCTTCATAAACTAAATCTCCTAATTATCCAATATAGACTCAATCTCTTTGATTGCTTGCTCATTTTTCAAACTAAACTTGATTTCTATTCTTCTAGATTCATTTCTATCTTCAATACCATTTTTATAAATAGGATCTAAAAAAGACCTACCACTAGCAACAACTAAGTCTTTTAAATTCTCAGAATTATCAAAATCTAAATCTAGTAAAAAAGACATAACGGAATATGCTCTTTTTTGAGAAAGTTCTAAATTATAAAGGAATGAACCTTTTGAGTTTGTATGACCTTCAATTATAATTTTATCAATATGTCTATTTATCTCTTTATTTTTCAATATAGTATTAAAGTATTCATAAACTGCACTCTTTAAAGCATCTTTTGAATTCTCTTTTAATTTAAATTCACCCTCATCAAACAAAATATTAGATGAAAGTCTAATCGCTCCATTTTTAGGATCAATTTGCATATCTTTACCTAATGCTTGTTTTAATAAAGTAATTACTTTAATCTTAATACCTGTAAAGTTTTTGATTTTAATTTTTGTATTCTCTAAATCTTTTACTACTACTTCATGTTTTAGTTCAGTATTTTTTAGCTTTTCATTCATAACTTTTAGTTCATCATCTAATTGCATATTTTTATTTTCAAAAGCTACAATCAACTTCTCTTTTAAAACTATCTCATTTGCTAAGTCATTTATTTTTTTATCTTTTTCTTGAGATGATTTATTTATCAAATTCAAACTTGCAATTAAATCCTCTTTTTCAAGCTTTAACTTAGCATACTTATTTTCATTCTCTTTATTTAATGTTCTTAATACATTGATTTGAGATTCTCTATCTTCTAGAGTTTTATTTGCTTTATTTATCTCTTCATCTTTACTAGTAATACTCTTTTTTTGATCTTCTATAGTTTGCTTGTCTTTTTGTATAAACTCTTTTAACTTTTCATTTTCAAGGATATTCTCTTTGAAATCAAGGTTTAAACTATGTAGCTTAGCTTTTAGATTCTCTAAACTGCTTTGAGTTTTTAACAAAGTATTTTCTGTATTACGAATCCTTTCTTCTTTTTCTAACAATACTTTTTGATTTTTTTCAAGTGCAATTTTCTCGGCACTTAAAGTATCTTGTAAAAGCTTTGATTCATTTTCAAGTAAAGAATACTTAATAATAATTGCACCAATTAGTAAAATAAATACAAACAGAAGCCCTGCCATTAAATCAGCATAAGAAATCCAAAAGCTAGTACTGTTGTCTTCTTTATTATTCATCTTCTTTGCTCACTTGTATATCTTTACTTATTAAATCCTGTCCCAATGTTTTTAAATCATTTGAAACTAGTTCAAAAGAAGAAAGTACAGAATAAATCTCTGCTTTAAGTGCTTTTGAGTGTTTTGTTTGCTCAACTACTGAGTCATTAAGACCTGAATTTGTTTTTAACATTACAGAATGAAGGTTTTCAAAATCTCGTAATAAATCTTTTTGTTTCTCTGCTGTATGCATAAATAACTGAGTTAGATTCTCATAGTTATATTTTAATCTATTTTGCGAAACCTCATACTCTTCAGTCATTTTATTTACAGTTTTAATTTTTTGTTCAGCAATTTTATCTAATGTGAATACAAACTCTGGAGTTATGATTTTTTCTAGTTTTTCCATCATTGTTTCACTTTGTCTTTTATTTTGAATAATAGATAGGATTTTTATCTCTTCATCATTCCACATTTGATTTTTATAAAATGATTTAATTTCATCAATCTCATTTTGTATTTTTGTTAGTCCTCTTTTCTCAAAGAAAGTCCACCATAATGATAGAAAGATACCATAAATTGACGCATAAAAAGCAGTGCCAATACCACTTAATAAAATAGTAATTTCACTCTCTAAAGCATCTTGTGATTCTACTGAAAAGTCAGGCATTGATATAGCAATAGCAACAAAAGTACCCAAAATACCAAGTGTTGGAAACATCGAAGCAGCTACACTTGCAAAGTTATCATTTCTTACAGTTCTTGTATATTCATCAAAAAAAGTATCTATATTACCAAAAGATTTAGTAGTTCCATTTATTGTAAGTTGATTAGCATTTAAATAGTTCTCTACTTTTTCTAATATACCTTTTAAATTGTTTCTAAAATGAGAAAAAGCATACCAAGCATTATGCATGATGAATAACATAAATATTAATAATATCAGTAAAATAATAACAATTGAGTGTAATTCAATATTTATAGTAATAATATCTAAAAAAGCAAAACCTAGTAGTAAAACATATAATATCGCAGGAACGGATAATATCATAAAAAAACGTGGGAAGTGACTTATTTTTTCGTCTGAAACTTCATACATAATAAACTCCATTTATTATTAAATTGTGCTAATAAAGTTTACAATAAATAAGTTTATATTAGGGAAGAAAAAAGAGGAATTTCTCCTCTTTTAATTAAAATAGATCTACGCTAGATACTTGTTCCTCTTGGAATCTAATAACTTTATCTCTACCTGTACTTTTTGCTTCATATAATGCAATATCAGCATTTTTAACAACAGCATTAAAGTTTGTAGAATCTTGAGGGAACATAGAAAGACCAATACTAACAGTCTTTTTAAGTTTTGCACCTGCATAAACATCAATCTCATTTTCTCTAACTTTTTGACCAATTTTATTTGCAACTGCTATTGTATCTTCTTCTGAATGAACTCCAACAAGTAATACAATGAACTCTTCTCCACCATATCTAATAACTAAATCAGACTCTCTTACTGTTTCATTAAGAATTCTTCCAAGCTCTTTTAGAACTTTATCACCAATATCATGACCATACTCATCATTAACAGCTTTGAAGTGGTCCATATCAAGCATAAGAACACCAATACTAATATCTTCTCTTCTTGCTTGTGGAATAAGTTTTTTAGTATGTTCTTCTAAGAACTTTCTATTATAAAGACCAGTTAATCCATCTCTAAATGCTGATTCTTTTAATGCTTTCATTAATAGTTTAACTTCCAGTGATGGAGCAGCTTCATTTATATAACTTTTAATAAATGTAATTTGCTCTTTTAATTCATCCAATTCATCTTTTGTATCAAACACAAAATTAATGATTAAATGAATGTTTTTACTAATAGCAACATTTGTACAATAATAGAATTTATTTTTTTCATCAAAATAAGGGCATGTACTATGGAAATCCATAGACACAACATCACTTTTTGTTCGTGCGGCTCTACATAACTCAGGGTTTTCCATCATTGTTTTTTCACAACAGAACATATTTCCTTCTTTTGCAACAACAGACATTTTATGTTTTAACATATCTATTTCTACAAAAGTAAAATTTTTAACTTTGAACTTATTTTGGAATACTTGAGATAATCTTGCATAAATTTCATCTCTAGTATTATCAAGTTCAATCTCTTTTTTAAACTGATAAAGACTAGATAAGTTATCAATAATCTCTTTTGATTCATTTAATGGATCATCTGTATTATTTCTATGACCAATAAATCCTTGAAGTTTCTTCTCAATATCAATAGAAGTATCTTTGAAGTTCATCATAAGTTTATTATACTCATCAGTTAAATCTGTCATATCTTTTGTTAATCCATTAGGTGGAGTAATCTTTTTGAATTTTCCAGCAACGGCATTATTTATGTTTGTACTAAATTTTTCAAATAAACTAATATAAGGTTTTAATATTCTTCTAGATAAATAAATAATTATAATGATTGCAAATAGAACTACTAAAGTAATTATGTAAATTGATTCAATACCAATTTGTTTTAATGTACTAATATCTAAAACTAAAGATACAGCACCTAGCGTTTCACCCTGCTTTACATTATGACACTTTAAACAGTCTATATTGTTTTCAGCAATGGCATTATAAGGAATTGTAACCCTTACAGTAGTACTTGTAAATGTTTCATCAATTTGATATTGAAGTTTTCCTGTTAGTAAAGCACTTTTATCAAGTGCATCTTTAGGCATTTTAGTTTTATCCAATCTTTTAAACTGATTACTTACTAAATCCCCTCTTACTAACCAGATTCTTTTTACATTGTTCATATCAGAAACTGAGCTTATAAAGGTATCTACTTGATGCATATTATTATTTAACATATGTGAAGTAAGTCCACTTTTTACAACTTCAGAAATAGCTTCTGCATTATGTATAGCAGATTTGATTCCTATATTTCTTAAATTGTATAAACTAAGAGTAGTTATAACAACAGCCAAAAGCGCAATAATAAACACAAATTGAAAAATAATATTCTTTCTCACAGTAGCACCTTAAAAAATAATGAAAAAAATTGTACTATAGTTAATCTTAAATATAATCTAATAATTATTACTTTTTGAATATTTGTTCAATATAAGCTAAATTATTTAAAATCGTTATATAATATGGTTTTAATAAGGATATAAAATGGCACAAATGAAAGAAAAACTAAAAGAATTAGTTGAAACAACTTTAATACCTGAAGTAGAAGTTTATATGGAAGAACTTCATGAGTTATTAGAAAGAGATGAACATACAGCTGATGATTTAGATGCCATTAAAGATATGGAATCTTTTTTAGTAGAACTTCAAAATATTCTAGCTGTAATAGAAGAAGATTCTATGCCAGAAGAAGAGTATGAAAGAATCTATAATAAGATTATGGAAAATATTGAAGCACATCACGATCATTAAGAGTATTCATGAACTTTACACCAAACACACAAAATGAATTAAAAAACTTAAACATCCAAGAAAATCAATCTTATACAATTGAGTATTTAAACAGAGACTATTTTAATGGTGAAGAAAATATTGAAAAAACTGTTGCAAAAGCTATTTGTAATGAAAATGGAGATATTAGTTTTATAGTTACTGATGATTATGGGATGGATAAATTTATTAAAGATGTAAGAGTTATTTTATAACTCCTCATCCTTATATTTAAATAGTTCTAAATCAGGCTTTTTTGTATTATAAGCCTCTACTTTATAGTTTTCATTTAAAACACTTATACCAACATATGCTTGCCCTTCACTAGAAGTTTTAATCATCCAAGAATCTTCTTTGTCAATCACTACATTACTAAAACCTAATTGGAAATACTGTTCTTGAACTAGTTGTTTCATATGATCAAAACTATGCTCTAAAGAAAAAGGTACAAATATCCTAGATACACCATCTTTTTCAAATGTAGTAATTTCAGTTGATTGCTCTAACTTTTCTTTATTTTCTTTTTCATCAAAATCTTCTGGTATTAAATGTTTATATGTTGCAGATAATGCACTAATTACAAATACATTAACAAATAAGTTTAAAAGAGTATTTAAAAATACTAATTCATCTGAAATCACAGTTACTAAAAAGCCTATAGCTAAACCATATATTGCTGAGATTATAACAGCAACAACTGCTGGAATAAAAACAACACATAAGAAAGTCAGCATTTTATAATTTGATGTAAACTTCCATGCGTCTGAAAAACCCATATCTTTATCTATTGCAATTGAAGGTAAAACCAATGATAACCTTGAGAATATAACTGCAATAACACTAAACATCAAAACTGCTATTATTATTGAAAGAATGTCAGAGGAAAACTTTTCTTCAATATAAGAGCCAAAAAACATCAAAGGAAACATTGCTACTAGTGCGGGTAAAAAAGCTAAAATACCAATTCCTATTGATGAGAAAAGAAACTTAAATTCTCTTCCTGTAAATTTATACAACCCCCAGTTTTTTGAGATAGTATCATCATCTGAAAGTAAAACCCTATGAACAATAATCGCTATTACAATATTTATAATAAAAAGAAGTATTCCACTAACTACTAAAGAAAAAGATGATTCACCTTCTTGAATGCTTGAAGGAACTAATTGTTCTAAAACAAGAAGCAAAATAGTAGGAAGAAGTAAAGCTTTTAGAAGCTTATCTTTTTTTTCAAAAATCCCATTAAACATGGAAGAAATTACTTGTTTGTACATCTCTAGGCCTTATGCTTTTTTGCCTTATTTTAATTAAATTATCTTAAATTTAGTTTTACTATTTTTGTATATAATTCTAAAAATTACTGTTTTTTATATATTCAAGTAAAAATTACAAAATAAGGTAAATAAAAATGGAAATAATTTATAAAGCATTCGAAATAGGAATTGTAATATTTTTTATTTATATGCTAATTAGATTCTTAAAATGTAGATTTGGTAAGTGCGATATTAAATAAATATCACACTTAACTTAATATATTATGCTTTTACACCTGTAAAAATAATTTCAACAAGTGTACCTTCACTTGCCATATTTGCTTCAACACAAGCTCTTGCTGGTGGTGTAGTTGAAACCCATGCATCATATACACTATTAAAATCTGCAAAATCTCTATAAATATCTTTTACAAAAATCTCTGCTCTTAAAAGAGTATCTTTTGTAACACCTGCTTCTTTAAATCTCTCTTCTGCAATTTCTAAAGCTCTTGCAGCTTGACCTTTGATGTCTAATGTCTTATCATCAGATACTATTCCTGCGAAATATACAACACCGTTATGCTCAACAATTCTACTCATCCTATCATTTACTTGCATTCTATTAATCAAAAATAATCCTTAGTATTTAATTTTCATAAAATTATAGCAAAAATTATAGAATTTAATTTTAAATTAAAGTTTTTTGATTACAATTCTCGTCCAATTTAACAACGGTGGGATTGGAGAGTGGTCAAATCCTGCGGATTGTAAATCCGCCGCCTACGGCTTCGAAGGTTCAAATCCTTCTCCCACCACCACTTCTTTAAAGTATGGTTCGATAGCTCAGTCGGTAGAGCAAA